>FWPU01000048.1_pt1 | contig 136230 bp, 130 predicted proteins | sample 2228361 | NCBI WGS metagenome assembly FWPU01 (sample SAMEA103939777, study PRJEB20133) | metagenome | reverse complement strand
GCCGTTTTTTTTTTTTTTTTTTTGCGTTTACGGAAATCGAACCATTTTAGGGCGGTAATCGGACGGACGCGCGTTTTCATTCGCGCCCGTGCACCTTATGCGGGTTAACGACATCGGTCCGTATGGGGAACGGACCCCGCAAATCACATCGCGCGTTTTTCGGTTGATCGGGCATTTGTGCAGGTTATTACGTCCGCAATCGATCGAACGAAACGGTCCGTTCGGGGAACGGACCCTACGAACGCGAGGGCGTTTTACGGACGGGCGTTCGTCCACGAGTCGACCGGACGTCGCAATCCGCTTTAGGGCCCGATCGGAAGATCGGGCCGCTCGTTCGCGCGTCATCAAAACGTTGTTCGTATCGCAAACGCATCCCGCCAAATTGTCGGTGCGGCTTGTTGGCGTGAACCGAGCGAGCCGATAAACGCAATTCGCCTTGCAAAATCCCTTTCGCTGGCATGAGGATATTTCGCATGCAAACGAATCTTCAAAAAATGTTATCGATATGTTAATTATTAGTCAGGGCAAAAGAGCTGAAGCACCGAGCCATCTTTGATCAGCGATCACGCTTCCGCGGAGCGAGACCTCTCGGTTTAATGGGAGGCTGCCATGGATTTGGTTGAATACCTCAATGCCAACAGGACGATTCTCCACTTTATCGGCGGTCTATCCTATCTTTCGCTCGGCAATGTCCTGCTCGTATACGTTAAAAAATCATCAAAGCTGCCGCTCGTCAGGGCACTTCCATGGCTTGCGGGATTCGGGATAACGAACGGTCTTTCGATATGGAGCGAAATGGTGACCCTCTTCAAGGGCTATGATAATCTCCCGCACGATAACTGGATATACATCGCGATGCATCTGGGAATAGCTGGGGTATCTTTCGGCCTGCTTTTTCAATTCGGCGTCGAAATCATGCGCGAGATGAGCGATCGGTGGAAGGTTTTAAGATCCCTGCCGCTGAACGCATTCGGCGCATGGGTCGCGATTTCAGCCCTGACCGGATTCGAGCTAGGCCTGGGAAACGTTCACGATATCGGCATCGCGCTGAGCAAGTACTTGCTGTGTTTTCCGGGATCGGTTTTGGCTTCATTGGGGATTGTTCGGCAGTATCGCGAGATGGAAAGCCGTAGTTTTGGCGAGTCAAATCGATGCTTGCTGTTCGCTGCCGCCGCCTTTTTCGCCAACGCTCTATTTTGCGGGCTTCTTCCGCCCAAGGCGTATTTCTGGCCGGCATCGGTCGTCAACGCTAAGAACTTCGAGGCGGTTATAGGGAGCTCTCCGACCGCATTGACGGTACTCATAGCGGTCTCGATTACGACCTCCATGCTTCTGTGGGTGCAGAGGCTGGATACCGAAGAGTCCAGTTTGCTCGCGAAAAGAGAGGAAGAGCTCGAGTTCCTGGACCGCGTTTTCGCCGAGCTCGGACGCTCGTTGGATCTGCGCAAGCTTATGACGGAGCTCATGGATGACGTTTTAAGGCTGCTATCGTGCAGGGCCGGCGCCATCTTCATAAGAAAGCCGAACGAAAATGAGCTTCGTCTTGAAGCCGGTCGGGGTTTATCTTTGGAGTTCATATCGGATCAAGCGAGCCGTCCCGAGAGGATGGGCAAGGGAGTGATAGGGGCGACGATTCATCAAGGCGTCTCGCTTTTCGGAAAAGTGGCCGACAGCGAAGAGATGGGGAAGGTGGTGGCGATGCCATCGCGGTGCGGAATGTTCGCCATAATCCCCTTTATGGGGAAGGAAGGCATTTTTGGGGGCATGGTCGTTGCGACGCCTTCGGGCAGGGAATTCGGGGAAGCAGAGAGGCATCTGCTGAAGACGATGGGAAGTCAAATGGGAATGATGCTGGAAAATTCCCTTTTAAAAGAAGAGCAAAGCCTCGCGAGAATCCTGCAAGAAAGCTTTCTGGCGCAACCTCCAGAAGTGGATGCTCTCGACATCGGCTATTATTACAAGCCGGCAAGCGCGGGGCTGATGATAGGCGGGGACTTTTACGATTTCATTCCGCTGTCTCAAGATAAGTTGGCCGTAATAATCGGCGATGTTTCGGGTAAGGGCTTGGATGCGGCTGTTCTGACCTCGAGGGCAAAGGAAACGATAAGGGCCTTTTTGATGGACGGCGAATCCGCTTCCGAAGCTCTTTCCAGGGCTAACAGAATCCTCTCGAAATCAGCGGGATTCGGACAGTTCGTCACCGCTCAGGTCGTCATCTTCCATTCGAACGGAATGATCTCGTACGCCAACGCCGGCCATCCGCCATCGCTATTCTGCGGTAAAGGCTTTCGCTTCCTAGCGGAATCTCGAGGGCTGCCCCTCGGTGCCTTTGACGAAGCTCGTTATGAAGAAGCCGTAGATGGCTTCTCTTCCTCGGGGGAATTCCTCATCCTATACACAGATGGGCTAACGGAGGCCAGAAGGGGACGAATGCTTTTTGGGGAAAAGCGGCTTTCGTCAGTCATTAAAGGGCTCGACGGGCTTCACGCCAAGCAAATCGCAGACGAAATCGCTAGGGCGGCGCTGGAGTTTTCCGATCAAAGGCTCAGGGACGATCTGGCGATTATCGTGCTAAGGCGCGTTGCGAGTTGAATCAGCGCCGAATTCGCCACGCCTATTGACGTGCGTACGGTCCGTTCGGGGAACGGACCCTACAATTCACGTGGGCGATTGGTGGACAGATGATCGTTCGCGCGTCGTTCGGACGTCGCAATCCGGTGTAGGGCCCGATCGGAAGATCGGGCCGCTCGTACGCGCGTCAACGGACGTAGGTTGGGCCGCGGATGCGCGCGTCATCGGACCATCGATCGCGAGGTTTGCCGCGCGCAATCGGAAAAATAATCCACGAGGACTGTTTTCAATGCAGCAGCGCCGCGTCACGGGTTTTAAAGAGGGGCGGGGTTATGTCGGTGCAGGCCATGCGCCAGACGGAACTGGCGATCTATTTCTTTTACGGTTTATCCTACGTCACTATGGGAATCGCGATAACGACCGTTCTCGGGCGGCCTACAAAGCTTTCTTTGATCAAAGCGTTGCCATGGTTAGCAGCTTTTGGATTGGTTCACGGATTTCATGAGTGGATTGAAATGGTCGCCCTCGTTCCCGGCCTCGAAAGCCTCGAGCGGACCGCGGCATTCGGCGCAGCGGTATTGGGAACTCTTTCCATTTCGGCCTTTTTTCTCTTTCAATTCGGAATAGAGCTTTGTCGTGAAGAGCTCGGCAAGGCAAAATCGTGGAGATTGATTCCCCTTATTTTTTTACTCTCTTGGATCGTTTTAACGGCGATCAGCGGGATTGAAATATATCCGTTTTACGCTTTTTTGTTCGGGCACGTAACGGCCAGGTACTTTATTTATTTTCCGGCCAACGTCGCCTCCGGCGCAGGCGTTTATTTACTTTATCGCTCGCTGTACCATGGAAACTATAAGCGAGTCGCCATCTGGTTCCTGCTCGCGGCTTTGTTCTTTTGGGCCAACGCCGTATTCGCGGGCTTGATTGCGCCTAATGCGCCATTTTGGCCCGCATCAGTCGTCAACAGCGAAGCCTTTTTAGGGCTTTTTGGCATACCGGTGATAGTTTTCAGGGCCATTTGCGCGATAGGAATTACAGTTTTCGTTATGCTGGGGGTGCGCGTATTCGATATCGAAGAGTCGGCGTTGCGAGAAAGGCGAAAAAGGGAGTTCGAAGTTTTGGATAAGCTGTCCGGCATGGTGGCTCGTTCGGTTACCCCTTCCACCGCGATGCCTGAGATTCTGAAGGTCATTCTCGAAGAATCGCCTCTTGCTCTGGCCGCGGGAGCGATTTTTTTAAGGAGACCCGATACGGATGAGCTTTGGCTCGAAGCCGCGATAAATCTATCGTCCAGATACGTTACGGAAAAGTCTACTCAGCCGATCCTCGTTGGCCGCGAGCAGCTGGGGCTCGTTGCCAAGAGCGGCGAGGCGACGTACGGACGTTTGGAGAACCATCCAGACGTCGCTATCGCCGTCTCCGATCCAGGGGAATACGGCGCGTTTGCGATCGCGCCCTTCGTTTCCAAGGGTCGGTGCTTCGGCGCGCTTTTGGCCATGACGCCTAAAGGAATCGAATTCGCCGACGAGGACAAGAAATTCATGGAAGCGATGGGTGGCCAACTTGGCATGACGCTTGAGAACGCGCTTCTCGAAGAGCAGAGACGCATAGCGTCGATCCTTCAGCAGAGCCTACTTGGCCCGGTACCGGTCATCGAGGGCATGGATATAGGGGTAAGATATGAGCCGGCGACGGTCAGAATGATAGTGGGCGGAGACTTTTACGATTTCTTCGAGCTACCCGATGGTGCTCTTGGGGTGGTAGTTGGAGATGTCTCGGGAAAAGGATTGATCGCCGCCTCTCTCACGTCTTCCGCGAAAAACACGATAAGGGCCTTTCTTTACGAGAGTCCGTCTCCGGCTCGGGCGCTTTTGAGGACGAATAAGGTCTTAACTAAGGTGGTCTCACCTGGGCAATTCGTTACCGCGCTTGCGTTAGTTCTGCGAAGAGACTTCTCGTTCACGTATTCCGGCGCGGGCCATCCCAGACCGCTCCTCTGCAACGCGGCTTGCCGCCACATGAAAATGGGTTTCGGGTTGCCAATTGGGGCTTTCAAAGATGCCGATTACATCGATGCTGAAGGAAAGATCGAGCTCAAGGGGTATCTTTTGCTTTACACAGATGGCTTGATCGATGCCAAAAGGGACGGGAAAATCTTCGGTGAGGAAGGACTGGAGACGGTGATCGCCGAACGTAAAGGCGCTTCATCGAGCGAATTGTCGGAAGCCGCAACTCGCGCGGCCAAGGAATTCGGCGGAGGTAAACTTCATGACGATGTCGCGGTAGTAGTTCTTCGAAGGATTGCGGAGGAATTTTCGATCAAGTTCATCTCTTGAAAAGGGAGCCAAGCGCTGTCTTTCCCGATTTGAGGCTCATTTTCCAGAAACCCCGATACTTCTCGCAAATCTCATCGAGGGAATCGACGAACTTGTCGAGCTGTTCCACCGAAACCACCAGGGGCGGTTGCACCCTGATCACGTTAGGGTTGTTGAGGGTGTAAAGAGCGATAATTCGGTATTCGTGCAGGAGTTCGACCATGACCATCTGCGCGAAATACTCTTTCGAAATCTTGTTCACCAGGCCGCCGGTGATCTTGTCTAACCATCCCTCGGCAGGTTCGTAAAACTCGATGCCTATCATGAGGCCTTTGCCCCTCACTTCTTTGATCATCGAGTGCTTCCTTTCGAGCTCCTTGAGCCTTTGAATTACGTGCTCGCCCTTTCGTTCCGCTTCTTGCAGCAGGTTCTCTTCGTAAATAGCTTCGAGGGCCGCCAATCCGGCGGCGCAGGATATGCTCACGTTTTGGAACGTTGATGTGTGAAGCAATGAGTTGCCGATCGACCCGTAGACCTTGTCCCACACTTTGCGGCGGTATATGGTGCAGCCGAGGGGCATGTAGCCGCCGCCCAGAGATTTGGCGAGCGTGATTATGTCGGGTTCGACTCCATCGTGCTCACAGGCGAAGAACTTTCCGGTCCTGCCGACGCCCGTCTGGATTTCGTCGACTATCAAAAGGGTCCCGCGTTCGCGACATATCCTCTCGGCTTCTTTAAGGTATCCGCCCGGCGGCACGATCACGCCGCCCTCGCCCTGAATGGGCTCTACGATAAAAGCCGCAACGTCCTTTTTCGAAAGAGCTTCATCAAGGGCTTCTGCGTCCCCATAAGGGACCTCTCGGCAGTTGGGCATCAGCGGTTCGAAGGGCTTTCGGTATTTTTCGCGCCCCGTTACGGAAAGGGCTCCGAAGGTCTTGCCGTGAAACGAATTCGCCGCATAGACGAATGCGGGTTTTCCGGTAGCCGCCCTCGCGGTCTTAAGCGCCGCCTCAACCGCATCGGCACCGCTGCAGCAGAAAAAGGAAATCTCGAGATCTCCCGGAGCGAGAGATGCCAGATTCTTGGCCAGTGCCCCGGCATAGGGATTGAGCGTTGCCTGGATTAACTTGGGCTCTTCGGCTATCTTCGTCGAAACGGCTTCGACGACTTTGGGGTGGTTGTGGCCGAGGTTTAGGGCACCATAACAGCTGGTGAAATCGATGTACTCATCGCCCCGTTCGTCCCAGAGGGAGGCGCCCGCGGCTTTCACGTATCTGCGGTCGAAATCGAAGAGGCTGAAATGCGTAACGTGGGGGGGATTGATGTAATTCCACCACTCTCGAATTTTATCCGTTCGCGCGGATTGCGCCTCTTCGAATGATACGAAATCGTTCATCGCGTTTTCTCCGGCTGGGCCGATACGAAGACCGGTGCCACTCCAGAAAATACCACAACGTGCGCAAGATTTCACGGACTCATCGCGCGGTAGAACTTGCAGGACCGCAGTCCGAGAAGTCGCTAGACTTTCTCGAGCATCGCTTGCTCGACCTCTGACGTATCGCGGTTATCCATCGCGAAAGCTTCATTTCAGGGGCTTTAAGGGCGGAAACGGGCTGCGCGGCGGGGCCGCTTAACCTTTTGTCCGGAAGAGCTTAAGAGCGTTGGCGGTGACCAAAAGAGACACACCCATGTCGGCAAAAACGGCCATCCATAAAGTCGCGACCCCCAGGACAGCGGCGACCAAAAAGACCGCTTTGACTCCAACCGAAGCGACTATGTTCTGCCATATCGTCGATAACGTGCGGCGGCTGAGGGCTATGACGTAGGGAATTTTAGACAAGTCGTCGGACATCAGCGCTATGTCCGCTGTCTCTATAGCGATGTCCGCACCCGCGGCGCCCATTGCGATACCGACGTCGGCGATTGCCAGAGCCGGTGCATCGTTCACACCGTCGCCCACCATCACTACGATGCCGTATTGGTCGGCCAGCTCTTTGACCGCATCGACTTTTTCTTCTGGCAAAAGGTTGGCTCTGTAGCCGTCCAAACCAAGGAGGTTGGATATTTCCCTGGCGGTCTCGTCCGAATCGCCCGTCAGCATAACGACCTTGCGGATTCCCATTTCGTGCAGCCTGCTTACCGCGGCTCGACTGTCGTCCCGCGGGGCATCGGCCACTCCGATGACGCCGACGATCCCTTCGTCCGTGCCGACGATGGCGGTCGCAAGTCCCCTGGCTTGCATGGAGTCGGCGATCTGGATCGCGCGGCCGGCATCGATGCCGAAATCTTCGAAAAGCTTGGCATTTCCGACGTAGCACGCTTTTTCGCAGCATCTTCCGACGACGCCTTTCCCCGGGATAGCGCGAAGGCGCGTCGGTTCACCGTGGTCGATGCCCCGATCGTGGGTGTGCCCATCTATCGCTCGGGCTATCGGATGGGGGGACTTGTGCTCGAGCGAAGCGGCTATGGAAAGCAGAGATTCTTCCGTGTACCCATCGAGCGGCGCTATTTCAGCGATGGAAAGCTCGCCGCTGGTGAGGGTGCCGGTTTTGTCGAACACCAGCGCGCCGGCCTTTCCGGCGCTCTCCAGAAAGCTTCCGCCCTTGATCAAAACTCCGTTTCTCGAGGCGGCGCCGATCGCGGAGACTATCGAAACCGGAGTGGAGATTACGAGGGCGCAGGGGCACGCTATAACCAAGAGAACTAGTCCCCTGAAGAACCAGTCTTTGAAGGGGAGTCCGAAAAGGGGAGGTATGAACGAGATGGCGGCCGCCAGCGAGATCACGGCCGGTGTATAATATCTCGCGAATTTGTCGATCGCTCGCTGGGCGGAAGCTTTATCGGCCTGCGCTTCCTCGACCAGTCGAATTATTCTCGCGATGGTGCTGTTGCCATAGACCTTCTTGGTTTCGATTTCGATGTATCCGTCCAAGTTCGCGGTCCCGGCAAAGACGGAGTCTCCAGCTTCTTTGGTCACGGGAATGGGCTCGCCGGTTACTGCGGCTTCATTTACCGAGGTGCGGCCCTTTACGACGACGCCATCGAGCGGTATTCTATCACCCGGCTTGACCAGGGCGATATCTCCCAAGTGGACTTCCTCGACCGGGACGATCGCTTCGACGCCGTTTCTTCTGATCAGGGCCGACTCAGGCGAAAGGGAAATCAAGTCTTTGACGGATGCCCTGGTCCGATCCAGGGCGACAGCTTCAAGCGCGTTGCCCAGCGAAAACAGGAACAAAACGGTCGCTCCCTCTGCCCAATCTCCTATCGCGGCGGCTCCGATTGCAGCCAAAGACATGAGGACGTACATGTCGAAAGCTCCCGCAAACAAACCGAGCAGGGCGCTTCTGAATATGAAGAATCCTCCCGCGAACATCGAGATCGCGTAGAGCGGAATTGCCGCTTCGGCGCTCAGCGATAGCTGCACGGATGCTGCCGCCAAGAGCAGTCCTCCGGCAATTCCTGTCGCTATTAAACGCCGGTTCGCCACGATGAAGGGCACTTTCGGATCCGATCTTTTAAGGCCTTTGAATTCCGCCCTAAAGCCCATGCGCTCGATTTCCTGCGCGATATCGGAAGCGCCGATCGCCAGTTCGTTGTGTTCGACGGTCAGGTTAGCCGAAGCGAAATCCATGCTGGCTTTGCTCACTCCCGGGAGAGCAGATACGGAAAGCTCGACGCGCTTTGCGCAATCTGGGCAATCGAGATCGCGCACCAGAAATCTAGATGTCCTCGACCGTTCGGGCAGCGTGGCCTCGTAGCCGAAGTTCTCGACGATCCGCCGTATCGCGTCGAGGTTGGTCGCGGTTGGATCGAAGGCGACGTAGAGCGTTGACGCCGAAAAGTTAACGTCGGCATCCAATACGCCTCCGGTTTTTTTGATCGCCGTTTGGACTTTCGATGCGCAATCTGGACAGTCGAGGCCGGCGATGTGCAGGGTTTCTTCTATCCGGCTCATTTTCATTCGTTTTCAGATCGCGTTGGCGCCGCTTTCGCGAAATGCACCCCGATTTTCGGTTACGTGCTCGAGGCACTGAGACAGAAGCCTCTCGATGTGCACATCGTCAAGCGAATAGAAAACGGAGCGCCCCGCTTTGCGCCGTTTAACCAATCTCTCTCTGCGCAGAGACCCCAGTTGATGCGAGACCGCGGATTGGCTCATTTGCAAAGTTGCCGCGATGTCGCATACGCAAAGTTCCTCGCCGAGAAGCGCGAAAATGATCTTTATCCTGGTGGGATCGCCAAGGACTTTGAAGGCGTCGGAAAGCCGAACGGCGGTTTCATCCGAGACCAACGCCGCCTTTGCTCTGGCCACCTTCTCGGGATTGATGGCGTGGACATCGCACATATCTCCGCTCATGGGCACTCCTTTTTATTGAATATTTGAGCAATGATTCATATTATAGGTAAAGTAAGCGGCATTTCAAGTATGGCCGTTGAGGTATCTTGTTCATATTTCAGACCCGATCGGAAGATCGGGTCGTTTGCTCACGCGTTATCTAAACGCCTTTGGGCCTCGGACGGTGCGCGCGTCATTGGGTCACCTATTGCACATTTTTGCCGGCGCGGATGCGCGCGGCCGGTCCAACGTCCGATCGGTCCGTTCGGGGAACGGACCCTACAATTCACGTGGGCGTTCGGCGGACGGATGATCGTTCGCGCGTCATCCGGACGTCGCAATCCGGTATAGGGCCCGATCGGGCCGTGCGCGCATGCGTTATCCAAACGATGTTTGCAATGCGTACGTTAGCGCGTTTGCCAGATTACCGATCCCGCGTTTTTTGGCGGCGCGGATGCGCGCGATAACCTGGCAGACGAGCGTATAGCATGCACATCATCCAAACGGCGAAATCCCCGTAGGGCCAGATCGGAAGATCGGGCCGCCGGTGCACGCGTCGCACATACGCCGGTCCCAGCGAAAACGCGTGAGCCGGATTCGAGATCGGCCGTATGCAAACGAGCGGCGGTGATTCGAATCCCAACCAATGGTGAACCATAAAAACCGCTGAAAGCTTGCGCTGATATTTCTATAGCTTTTAGCTAAAATAGAAAAGGTGATATAATATGCCCATAACGGTCGCAAACCTGCTGACGGCATCGAGATTGGCGGCCGTTCCGCTTTTCATATACTTGCTTTTCGCTCCCGGAGATGGTTATCGAATTTTAGCTTTTCTGGTTTTTGGACTGGCTGCGCTGACGGATCTGCTCGACGGCTTTATAGCGAGAAAAACGGGAACGATAACGGAATTCGGCAGGATTACCGACCCGCTTGCAGACAGGGTCTTGATAATATCGGGGGTTATCGCGCTGTACGTGAAAGCGGCGGGAAAGATACCGTTTTGGGCCGTTTTGGCGCTGGTAAGCAGAGACATGATGATGATAGCTGGGTCCGGCTTTTTGATGCTGAGCGGTAAGCGCATAAGGGTCACGATGGCGGGAAAGCTATCGACGGCGATAACGCTTGTAGCTTTATGCGTGCTCATGGTGGATCGAATCGGATCCGTCGAACTTGAAAAGGTTGGCCTCGCGATCTTTTATGCCGGTCTTGCCCTCGCGGTTCTCACCGGTTTATTCTACCTTGCGTTGGGAACAAAGATATTGCTGAGCAAGCGATGCTCAGAGGAAATTCCCGCGTAGCTTTCCGAGCGGACCAGCTGCTTCTAGCTCATCTTTGACGCGAATTGCGGACCATCGTCGGACGAGCTGCAGGGCGGGGAAAAGGAATGAGGGATGGAGGAATGGCGAAGATCACTTGGTACGGCCATGCGATGTTTTCCATCGAAGCGATGGATGGGCGACGGTTAGTCATGGATCCGTTCAGTCCGAAAATCGGCAAAGAACCTCCATCGCTCGAGGCGGACGCGGTCACTCTCTCGCACGACCATTACGACCACAACGAGTGGCGCTCTGTGAGGGGAAATCCCCGGGTCATAAAGGAGCCGGGCGAGTTTTCGCTCGATGGAATAGCGATAAGGGGAATTCCGGCATTTCACGACGAGGTTGAAGGCGCCAAAAGGGGAAGGGATATAATCTTCAAAATATCGGTCGATCAAATCACGATCGCCCACATGGGGGACTACGGTCAAGAGGAGCTCTCCGAAGAGCAGCGGCGCGAATTGCAAGGCGTCGATGTTCTTATGTTGCCGATAGGAGGCGTCTATACGATAGACGCATCGCAGGCGCTGGAGATCGTGGATGAGTTGCAGCCAAAAGTGGTCATACCGATGCACTATAAGATACCGGAAGTGAACATAGAGATCGGCGGCGTCGAGCCGTTTACCGCGAAGGCGGGACGGGTCGAAAGGAAGCCGTCGACGATCTCGCTGAATGAACGGAATATTCCGGAAGAAACAGAGGTCTGGGTTATGGAGTACGAGTGATCGGAGGATGGGATTGAAAGCGGTCGTCATGGCGGGCGGCGAGGGCACGAGGCTCCGCCCGATAACCAGCAATCAGCCTAAACCGATGGTTCCGATCCTGAATAAGCCGGTTATGGAGTACATTTTGGAGCTGTTGCGCTCCTATGGAGTGGACGACATCGTCGTCACGCTTCAGTTTCTGCCGCAGTTGATCAAGAATTATTTCGGCAAGGGGACAGATCTCGGGCTGAATCTCAATTATTCGGTCGAGGAATACCCCTTGGGAACCGCCGGAAGCGTTAAAAAGGCGGAAAGCTATCTCAAGAACGACGCGTTCGTGGTGATCAGCGGAGATGCGTTGACCGATTTCGATCTTGCGAAGCTCATAAGTTTTCACAAGGAAAAGGGTTCTTTGGCGACGATCGCGCTCAAGAGCGTGGACAACCCCCTCGAGTTCGGCGTAGTCATAGCGGATAAAGATGGAAGGATAGAAAGGTTTTTGGAGAAGCCGTCTTGGGCTCAGGTTTTTAGCGATACGGTAAATACCGGGATATACGTTTTGGAGCCGGAGATATTCGATTTCATCCCCCCAGATGAAGAAGTTGATTTCAGCAAAGACGTTTTTCCCAAGCTTTTGGAGGATGGGCAGCCGGTTTTTGGTTGCGTGATGGACGGCTACTGGTGCGACATCGGTAACTTGGAGCAATACGTCCGCGCGCATCAGGACATTTTAGATGGCAAGGCCAAGATCAATCCGCCGGGGGTGCTCCTTCGAGAGAATATCTGGGTAGGAGACGGAGCCGACGTGGATCTGGACGTAGATATGATCGGTCCCATCGTCATCGGGCAAAACGCCAAAATAGAGGCCGGTGCCGATATTCGCGAATATTCGGTCATAGGCAACAACGTGATCATAAAAAGCGGCGCTCACACTCACCGGGCGATCATATGGGACAATTCGTACGTGGGGCCTCATAGCTTCCTCGGCGGCTGCGTGGTGGGCAAGAATTGCGACATACGCTCGGGCGCGCGGGTCAACGAGGGGGTCGTCATAGGAAACGAATCGAGGATAGGCGGCAATGCCGTCATAAATCCGTTCGTCAAGATCTATCCATTCAAGAGAGTCGATGAAGGCGCGGTCGTAAACACGAATATAATCTGGGAAACTCGGGGAATGCGATCCCTTTTCGGCAAGAGGGGGATCTACGGTTTATTGAACATCGACATAACCGCGAACTTCGCGCTCAGATTGGCCATGGCATACGGGACGGCTTTGAAAAAGGGATCGTGCGTTGCCGTTAGCCAGGATACAAGCCGCGCCGCCCGAATGCTCAAGAGGGCGATGGTGGCCGGTCTTAACTCGACCGGGATAAACGTAAACGACCTCAGGATCGCGACATCCTCTATGAACAGATTCCACACGAAGACGAGCGAATGCGTGGGCGGGGTACACATAAGGACGTCGCCCTTTGAGCCCCAATCCGTGGAAATACAGTTCTTCGATGAAAAAGGCGTTGACATCGACGAGGGAATGCAGAGAAACGTCGAGCGATATTTCTTTCGCGATGAGTTCAGGCGAACCTACTACAATGAAATCGGCGAAATATCATTCCCCCTGAGGGCCATTGAATCGTATCGAGGCGCCCTTTTGAAATGGGTTGACGTCGACAGGATAAGAGCCGGGCGCTTCAAAGTGGTCATAGATTTCTCCTTTGGAAGCGCATCCCTGACGATGCCTCACCTGATAGGACAGCTCGGCTGCGACGTGATATCCATAAACGCTTTCATCGACGAAACGCGGACCACGATGTCAAAGGAGGAGCTGGACGATGCGATGAAGCAGCTATCCAGGACGGTGCGGGCGTTTAACGCCGATTTCGGCCTGCTGATCGATAGCGGCGGAGATAAAATCATGGTCGTCGACGACGGCGGTGCTCAAATATCCGGCAATACGCTGCAGCATTTAATGGTGAAGTTGGTCTCGATGGTCGAAAAGAAAAAGGGCAAGATCGCCGTACCCATCGATGCGTCAACTGTAATAGAATCCATCGCCGGTGAATTCGGGAGGAAAGTAATAAGGACGAAAGCGAACGTACGATCGCTTATGGACGTGGCTACGAGGGCAGATGTGGCATTCGTCGCGGGGGCGGACGGCGGCTTCATTTTTCCGCAGCACATTCCGGCGTACGACGGGATGATAACTTTTACGAAGATGCTCGAATACCTCTGCTTGTTGGGGAGGCGGCCTTTATCCGACCTCGTTCGTGAGCTGCCCGATTACTTTCTGGCAAGGCGGAGCGCATTCTGCCCTTGGGACCAGAAGGGCTTGGTCATGAGAAAGATCAAAGAGGCCTCCTCGGGCAAGAAAACCGATCTGATCGACGGCGTGAAGGTTTACGAAAACGGCGGGTGGGTTCTCGTCTTGCCGGATCCAGACGAACCCGTCATTCACATCTCGGCCGAGAACGATACGAGGAGCGGGACGGAAGAACTCGCGGATGATTACGTGAGGCTGGTGAACTCGATAATCATGCCGGTCTGAACCTTCGATCGGCCTCAGAAAGCGAGTTGAGCGCCTTCTTGATGGCATTGACGGGGAGGGGTTCCGGGGGCTGGCCATTTTGAATACTTTAGTCCGGCGAGCGGAAGGTGAGATATGGACTCGAATGCGACGATTGCGTTTGGAACCGATGGGTGGAGAGCGCCGATGTACGATCGGTTCACGGTTCCCAACGTGAAGGCGGTCGCACAGGCGATTGCCGAGATGATAAAGGAGAAGGGCGAGGCCCAAAAGGGACTCGTAATCGCGCATGACACCAGGTTTTTCTCGGAGAAATTCGCTCGGACCTGCGCGGAGGTTTTTGCGGGCAACGGGATAGCGATTTATCTACCGGTTAGATCGATCCCCACGCCTATAGCCGCGTACGCCATTGTTTCCCTCGGAACGGCTGGAGGCGTGATGATTACGGCGAGCCACAATCCCCCGGAGTACAACGGCATAAAGTTTATACCGCATTATGGAGGTCCGGCATTCAAGGAGATTACAGACGCCATCGAAAAAAAGATCGAGGAAGTCGTTTCCTCCGGAAGAATTTTGGAAAGCGCCGGGCACGATCGCACCGATATGGACGTGGTTTCTCGATATCAAGAGCACCTCGAAAAGCTTGTGGACTTCGGTCGGCTCAGAAAGGCGGGCCTCAGAGTGGTGCTCGATCCGCTTTACGGCGCTGGCCACGGAATAGTGGACGCCATCTTCGCCTCGGCGGGATGCGATCTGGTGGAAACCATACACAACTGCAGAGATCCGCTTTTCGGCGGCGATAAACCCGACCCCACCGCAGATCGTTTGTCCGAGCTGAGCGCGGCGGTCCGCGAGAAAAAGGCCGACTTGGGTTTGGCCATCGACGGCGACGGCGATAGGTTTGGTGCCGTAGATTACGACGGCTCATACCTCACGGCGAATCAATGTATCGCCATCATGGCGATGCATCTGGTGAAAAATCGAGGAAAGCGGGGGAAGATCGTAAGGACGGTAGCGACGACGCACCTTCTCGACGCAATCGCCGAAGATTTCGAATGCGAGCTCGTGGAAACTCCGGTGGGATTTAAGCACATAGCGGCCGAAATGCTTTCGGGTGAAGTCGTGATCGGCGGAGAAGAAAGCGGCGGTATATCGATCGGCGGCCACGTTCCAGAGAAAGACGGCATCTTGGCCGATTTGCTCTTGGCGGAGACTTTCGCACACGAAGGCAAACCACTGCTCGAGATCCTAAAGGACATAACGGAAAGATACGGCGAATTCATAAGCGAAAGAATCGACGTGCCTCTGGAAGAAGAGAAGAAGCGAGCGCTCATCGATAGGATGAAAAGCGAACCTCCAGAGGGTATAGGGGGCTTATCGCTGGCAGAGATCAAGACGATCGACGGCGTTAAGTACGTTTTGGAAAACGGCGATTGGATGCTCGTTAGGCCTTCAGGGACGGAACCTCTGGTGCGGATTTACGCGGAGTCGAAAACCCGGGAGGGGCTGGATTCACTGAAGAGCTACGCGAAGGGTTTGCTTTGAGGATCGATTTCCGCGGTAGTGGATGGCCTTCGCCCTAGCGCCCCGATCCTGTGCAGGGCCCGATCTCCGATCGGGCCGTCTGCGAAAGCGCAATTAAAACGTTGTGCGCGCCGCGGACGTTAACGCGTCTAATTCCCAGTTGGTTTTATGTCTTTGCCAGAGGTTCCGCGGCGCCTAGTCTCGCTCATCGATAGCCTCCTACCCACGAATGCAATCCGCCTTCCTTGCTGATTATCGATCAGATATACTATCGTCAATCATTAAATCATTCGGCGAGGTGCGGGATTGACGAGAAGGTGGCATTACTCTTTGGCTTTCGTCTATCTCGTTCTCGGACTTTTGCTTGCTACCTCTTTTAACGCGCAAGAAAAAGCCAGAGAGCTATCTCAGACGCCTCGAAAACAAGAGCTGATCTCGAAGATACGGCGCTTGGAAAAAGAAAGAGACGCGGAGAAGGGGCGAATCGAGCAGTTCAGAAAGTCTTTGAGCGGGTACGAAAGAGACGCCGCGTCAAGCGAGGGAGTACTGCAAACTTTCAACCGCGACCTGAACGCTTTAAAACTCGAAGCCGGCTTGACAAAGGTGAAGGGCAGGGGGCTCAAGATAACCCTAGCGGACAATCCGAAGCCCCCTACCGGCGAAAATGTGAACGCGAACAACTATATAATTCACGATTACGATTTGCGGACGATCGTAAACTCACTGTGGAACGGCGGGGCCGAGGCGATTTCGATAAATGGTCAACGTCTCGTGGCTACGTCCGCGATAAGGTGCGCGGGCAACACGATACTCGTCAACTCGAACAGATTGGCCTCTCCTTATGTCATCTCGGCGATAGGAGATCCACGGAAGCTCGAAGGCGCCCTCAAGGAGTCAAAGGAGGCCGATAAGCTGTTGAACGATGTGGCGAAAGCGTTTGGCCTCGTTGCGAATACCGAAGTAGGTTCGCTCGCGTTGCCGGCGTACGAGGGAGGCATCTATCCAAAAGAGGGCAAAGTAATAGGGAGTGAAAAATAAATGCTTCCTTTGATCGCTTTGGTGGCCGGGATAGTGCTGGGGTTGTTGCTGAAAATACCGGTGCCTCCAAATTTCGTCAAGTACCTCGGAATTTCGGTCTTGGCGGCTTTGGACAGCGCGGTAGGAGGGCTGAGAGCGAGCCTCGAGCACAAGTTCAACGACAAGCTTTTCATAACGGGCTTTTTTAGCAACACGATGCTGGCTGCGTTCATAGTCTTCATGGGCGATAGGTTGGGCGTGGATCTCTATCTGGCGGCCGTGGTGGCGTTCGGCGTCAGGTTGTTTCAAAACCTCGCGCTCGTAAGGCGCTTCTACTTTCAGCAAAGGCATTGGGAGTAGCCGAAGGAGTCGCGGGCGATGAGGGAAGTTTTCGAGATAATCAATCGTCAAACCAGGCGAAAATACATTAGCATTTCGATCATATGCTTTCTCCTGGGGTTTCTTCTCGTGACTCAAATAAAAGTGCAGCTCGCGGCCGAAAAACCGCTGCAGGATGAAAGCGAAAAGGACTTGGTAGAGATGACCAGAAGCCTCGACGACGAGGTGAAAGCGCTGAAGGCGGAGTCGGCGGATTTGAGGCTCCAGCTTTATAAGGTGCAAAAATCGGCCGAAGATAAAAAGAGCATATTGAACGAGGCCGAAAAAGCGAAAAGGAGCATGCTCATTATGGCCGGAGTTGCGCCGGTCGAAGGAACGGGCATCGAGATCACGGTAAAAGACGAAAAAGACGGGTTAAGCGGCGTCGATCTTGCTGAGATAGTCAACGAACTGAGAGCGGCCGGAGCTGATGCGATGGCCGTTAACGGATATCGGGTGGTCGCCTCTACTTCGTTCATGCGAAAAGATAAAGAGATGTTTATGAAAGGCAAAAGGATATCCAAACCTTACGTTTTTAGGGCGATAGGAGACCCCGAAGTAATGGCGCAGGCCATTACCATAGCCGGTGGAATACGAGACGTTTTGACGTCGTCGGTTCCCGGGGTTTCTTTCGACATAAAGAGGGCGGCAAAGCTTACCGTACCCGCCGCTGAAAAAGCTGAATTCAAATACTCACGCTCGGTGAGCGGCTGAGCCGAATGGAAAGAGATCGCGAATTATTTCTGAAATTGAGGGCTAAAAAGATCATCGCGGTGATCGGTGGAGCGGCACTCGTAGTGCTGTTGGCCTCGGCCTTTGATGCGATTACCGCGTGGGGCAAGGTACATCCCGGCGTTTTGGTCGAGGGCGTCGATATCGGAGGGATGTCGAAAAGCGATGCGCGAGAGCTTCTCGAGAGAACCATCGGCGATCGCTTGAACAAGCCGATAATCTTCACTTACAAGTCAAAGGTTTGGAAGGTCAGCACGAAAAAGATCGGGTTGAAGGTGAATTACGAGCGCACGGTCGATGAGGCATATTCAGTAGGCAGAAAAGGCGGAATCTTCGAGTCGATCGGCGAACGAGCTGCCGCGTGGTTGGGCGCTAAAAGAATTGGAGCGGCCATAATGATCGACGAAACGGCGACTCTCATGGCGCTGGAACCCATAGAGAACGAAATCGGCCAAAAGGCCAGCGATGCCCTGGTTCGTTTCGAGGGTCTTATCCCTCGGATTGTGAGCGCAAAGTCGGGTTACGGGATCGATCGGCCCAAGGCCATCGCCGACGTGAAGAAGGCCGCGGTAGATATGATCGATCGCAAAGTTTCGCTCAAGCTCGTGCCTGTAAAGCCGGACATAACCGACGAGCAGGCGGCGAAAGCGGCCCGCGAGGCAGCGCGAATCGTATCCGAGCCGCTGGTTCTCGCTTACGGAGAAATGAAGTGGACGCTTAAACCCGAGAACCTGGTGGAGATGGTGACCTTCAAAAAGGAACCAGAAGGTGAAGGGCATTCGTTCCGCGCAGGATTGGACAAAAGCGCGTTCGCGGCCAAGGTCTCCGAAATGACGGCTGAAGTTAACGTCGAACTAAAGGACGCTAGATTCGAAATCTTCGGCGATACCGTGAGCGTGATTCCCGGCAAAAACGGTCGCAAAATCGATGTTGAAAGTGCGTACGAGTCGGCGGTGAAGGCGCTGGCAAACGGCGAGCGCAAGTTGTATATGTCGGTGGTCGAAGTGGAACCGGAACTCACGACGGAAGAAGCCAAGTCATACGGGATCGAAAAGAAGCTGGCCAGCTACACGACTTATTACAACCCTTCGGCCGCGGCTCGAGTGAGCAACATCCATCTCATCGCCGATGCCATCGATGGGGCTATAGTGGCGCCGGGAGAAATCTTTTCGGTAAACGAGAGGGTGGGCCCGAGGACCGCGGACAAGGGTTATAAAGAAGCGCCGGTCATAATAAACGGTCGCCTCGAGCCGGGCATAGGCGGCGGAATTTGCCAGGCCGTCACCACGCTCTTCGATGCGGTCTTTTTCGCGGGGCTCGACATAGTCGAAAGATCGAACCACGCGTTTTATATCAGCCGCTATCCTGCCGGCCTTGACGCCACGGTTTCATACGGATCGCTCGATCTTAAGTTCAAGAACGACACGGGTTACCACATACTGATCAAGTTTTGGTACACGGCTGACTCGGTCACCGCCGCCATTTACGGCAAAGATGGACTGGGAACGGAAGTGATTTACTCGACGACGCCGTTCACGAATTACCGCGGTTTCACGACCACGGTTATCGAGGACCCTGAGCTCCCGAAAGGCACTCGCATAGTGGAACAGGAAGGGGTTATGGGCAGGGATATAACGGCGTATCGCACGGTGAAGCGCAACGGTAAAGTGGTGCATCAAGACGAATTCTTCAGCCGGTATGATCCCGAGCCGGCCATCGTGCGGATAGGCACCAAAGAAGTGCCTCAACCGACGACCGCCTCAACCGAGACCGCGGCCAACTAACGGTTAGATTGACGGACCGCGGTTAACGGAGAGAAACCGCAATCGCGTTAAAGCGGAAGCGCGGAAGCATCTCAAATGAGCTCTCCTCGATAGCCCTAATTGCGGCAAAATCGCATTTCCCGTCATCGTTTTGCTTAAAACTCCATCGGGTATTTACAGTGGGCAAGCTTCGATTCCGGAGAGAGGGGGTGAAAATGTGGCCACGGACAAAGTGATCGCTCTTTTGAACCACGCAAGAGTTCTCGAATTGGTATCCATCGCGCAATACATGAATCACTACTACAGAGTAAAAGGCGATACTTTTGAGGAGGCGCAGCAGATATTCAAGGACGCCGCGATAATGGAAATGAGGCACGCCGAGAAGCTCGCCGAGCGCATAAACCTTCTCGGAGGAAATCCGATTTCAGATTTGAACAAGGTTATGTCGGAATACGGAAAGCCGCTTTCCTTTCCCGAAGACGTCAACGAGATGATCAAAGCCGATCTGGCGCTGGAGCACATGGCGATCGAAGAGTATACGAAAGCCATCGCCGAGGTTGAAAGCTTGGATCCGATTACGAGGAGGCTGTTCGAGGAGATCCTCGAAGTCGAGGAAGGCCACGCGGACTCGTTCGCGAGCTACTTAAGCGAACGCGCGGCGTTCGAGCTGAAAACGTACGAGGAATACAAGAGGGCGGCTTGAGAGGGTCGTTCGATCGCGCGTAAGCGGCAATCCGAAAATGCGCCAAGTTCGCGTTTAGAAATTCCCAAAGTTGGGTACCAAGCCGTTGAGCGCTCGTCGTTCGCTCGACAATAAGAGGTCCCGGGGATGGGACCGGCCACACCTCCCTGAGGGAAGCGCCGCTTATGGCGGCGCTTCCTTTATCCTCGCTGTGATATAATTTGTTCGATTACCCAAATGTCATTTGGACGTAGCCGGTGAGACGAATGAGATTCACGAAAACGATGAGCATCCAAGAAGCGCTGTTAGCCCATCCAAAAGCTCGCGAAGTTTTCGAGCGCCATGGGATGCCGTGTCCCGACTGCATGGCGTCGATGGTCGAAAACATCGAGGCCGGGGCGGAAATGCACGGTCTCGACATCGATGCCCTGCTAAAAGAACTGAACGAGCTCGCGGAAGAAAATGCAAAGCGATAGCGCTCTCGGCAGGATACAGGTCAGCGATGATGTGATAGCCGAAATAGCGGCCAGGGCCGCTCTCGAATGTTATGGGGTCGTGGGGCTGAGCGGCCCAGGGTTTTCCGGAGTCGTCCGCAATTTTCTCGCGATAGACAAGGCGCGAAAAGGCGTTCAGCTTTTCCGGGAAAACGAAAGCCTCAAGATAACCCTTTATGTGGTCGTGGAATATGGCACCAATCTCTCCGAAGTGGCCCATAACCTTATGTCTCAAGTAAAATACGCGGTTGAGCGGTTGGTCGGGGTCGAAGTGGCGTCGGTCGATGTAAACATCCAAAACATAAAGGTGAGCAGATAGCCAGTGCCTGAGACCATAGAGTGGAGCAGAGTTCCGAGCTTTATCGGTGCGGCACTTGCCGCCCTTAAGGCGAAAGAGGACGAGATAAACCGCATGAACGTCTTTCCGGTTCCCGATGGCGATACGGGAACGAACATGGTGCTCACTTTGGAGAGCGTTCTCGCGGAGGTCGTCAAGGCGGATCCCACCCCAGCATCGATCTCGAAAGCGGCCGTCATGGGCTCGCTCATGGGCGCGCGGGGAAACTCCGGGGTGATCCTATCCCAAATCATCAGGGGCTTTTTTGAATATCTCTCCGACGTGGAAGAGGTCGCATCGGCAAATCTGGTGGAAGCAATGCGAGCGGCCGTAAAAGTGGCATATCAAGCGGTCAAAAAGCCAGTGGAAGGGACGATGCTCACGGTCATAAAAGATATGGCCGACGCCCTCGACGGTCTCTCGGGAAGTGCAGTTGCGATCGAAGACGTGCTGGAGGTAGCGGTTCACGCGGGAGAAGAATCGGTAAAGAGGACCCCGGAGCTATTGCCCGCGCTGCGGGACGCGGGCGTGGTCGACGCCGGGGGTTACGGTTTGGTAGCCATTGCGAGCGGCGCGTTATCGGCCATCAAGGGTAAAGCGGTAGATTTTGGCAAAGGCCCTCTTACGCAACCCGCGACGTCGCTGGAAGCGCATCTCGATTTCGCGTACTGCACGGAAATGATAATCAAGGACTCGAGTCTCGACAAGCGCGAGATAGAAAGGCGGATTGAGCGGCTCGGCGATTCGATGCTGGTCGTCGGGACCAAAGACATGATGAGGTTGCACATACACACGAACAATCCCGGGCTGGTGCTGGAGGTAGCGACGTCAGCCGGATCCGTGAGTTCGGTGCAGATCAACAATATGGTCGAGCAGGCGGCGGAGAGGGCGAGGAAGATTTCAGCCGAGCCGTCCGGCGAGGTTGAGGTGGTCGTCGTGGCATCGGGCGACGGGGTGAAGAGGCTTTTCGAGAGCCTCGGAGCCCGATCGTTCGTGAACGGCGGCCAGTCGATGAATCCCAGCACATCCGAAATTTTAGATGGAATTAACCGGTTGAATTCCACGCGGGCCATAATCCTCCCGAACAACAAAAACGTCTTGCTCGCAGCGGAACAGGCGGCAGGACTTACCGATAAGACCGTCGCGGTGGTGCCGACCACGTCGGTGGTCCAGGGTCTTTCGGCGATGCTGGCGTTCAGGCCGGATGACGGCATCGAAGCTAACGTCAAGCGGATGTCGGAGCTCGCCGCGTCGGTAAAAACGGGCGAGGTCACCACAGCCGTTAGGGACTCCAATGGCATAAAAGCGGGCGACTTCATCGGGATGTTCGAGGGGAGCATCTCGGCGAGCGGCGAATCGATGGTGAACACGGCTTTGTCGCTTATAGACGGGATGGCGTTCGATGGAGCGGAATCGGCAACCATATTGAAGGGCGAAGCCGTGACCGCAGAGGAAGTCGCCGAGCTGGTATCCAGGCTTGAACGGGAGCACCCCGAACTCGAAGTGGATGTTCATGACGGGGGACAACCGGTATACCATTTGATAATCGGAATCGAGTGATGTTCGCAGGACCGCGGGGGTGGCGATCTCGCAGATAGCGAGCGGACTTCGCGGGGCGCGGGAAAGGAGCGATTATTGCCGAAGATAGGTATCGTAACAGACAGCACAGCCGATATGCCGAGCGAATACTACGATGAGAACGAAGTGACGGTGGTACCCCTATATGTGAGGTTCGGCGATGAGGTGTATAGGGACTGGGTGGACATGGCCCCGAAGGAATTTTATTCGAGGATGAGGAGGGCGAGCGAGCTTCCGAAAACGTCTCAGCCATCGGTAGATGACTTCCTGAGCGCATATCACAAATTCGAGGGGTACGACGGCATCGCGTCGATCCACCTCTCGGGCGAGCTCAGCGGCACGGTGCAATCCGCTCAATTGGCCGCGGAAAAATCTCCGGTACCGGTGCGCGTCATCGACGGGAGGCAGGCGTCCATCGCGACCGGTTTCGTTCTGGAAGCGGCGATTAAGGCGAGGGGCGAAGGGAAAGGACTTGATGAAATAGAGACCATCGCCAATAGGGCATCGAAAGAAATAAAGATCGCCTTCACCGTGGATTCGCTGAAGTATCTCGAGATGGGCGGGAGGATAGGAAAGGCTAAGTATCTGGCCGCATCGCTTCTCAAGATAAGGCCGGTTTTGACGCTGACGGATGGGGTGGTCGGCCCGCACAAAGCGGTCAAAGGGAAAAACCGGTTGATCGCCGAAATGGTTGATTTAATCAGGCAAAGCGCCGCCGGAAGAAGCGTCCGAATTGGCTACGCCCATGCGGATTCACCCGAGTCGGTGGAAGAAATCCGAAAAGCGGTAAGGGCCGCGGATATAAAGGTTGCCTCAGAAATCGTTTCGGAGATAGGTTGCGTCATCGGCACTTACGTCGGCCCGGGCGGATACGCGGTCGTTATGATGCCGGAATGAGCGGTGGATCGAATAGGTTTGGACAGCCATTTCGATTGGATGACCCCGTATCCAAGGTTAGATACGTGGGGCCTCAAATCGCCGCCGCCCTGCGGAATTTGGGAATTCGCTCGGTCGGCGACCTGATATCCCATTACCCGCACCGATACATCGATTTGGCCACGATAAAGAAGATCGCGGACCTTCGGATGGGCGAGCAAGCGACCGTGATCGGAGAAGTGCGTGCCATCGAGTCCAGGGTGGCCAGGAACAACCTCAGGATTATCTCCGTCGGGATATACGACGGAACCGGATATGTTTACGGCGTTTGGTTCAATCAAAAATACATGGAAAACCGCTTCAAGAGGGGAGACAGGATCGCGTTCAGCGGGAGAGCGAATTACAAGTTCGGTCGCCTTCAGATCGAGAATCCGCTTTTCGATGTCTTAGATGCGCCTAACGACTCGATGGTCCATACGGGTAGGATCATTCCTATACACCCAGCGGGAAAAGGCATTTCTCCCGTGATGCTCAGAAGGATAATTAAGAACGCGCTCGATCAACTTGGGACCGTTCCGGATCCCATTCCTTCGGAAATTCTGAACAGATACGGGTTCATCGATAAAACCGGCGCCGTCAGGGAGATCCACTTTCCATCATCTATGGAGTCAAAGGAGAAAGCTCACGCCAGGTTGCTTTTCGAAGAGCTTTTCCTAATGCAAGTTGGGCTGGCGATGAGAAAGCTGAGGATGGAAAGGGAAACGAGGGGAGTCGCGCACAGGCTGGACGGAGAGCTCTTCGGCGGATTCTTGAGCGGATTGCCGTTTGGCCTAACGGAAGATCAAAAGTCGGCGATCGATGAGATAAGAAGGGATATGGGCAGGCCGCAACCCATGAACCGACTGCTTCAAGGGGAGGTCGGGTCCGGCAAAACCGTCGTAGCCGTTGCGGCGCTGGTAACCGCGGTTCAGGGAGGGTATCAAGGGGCGATAATGGCCCCCACTGAGGTATTGGCGGAGCAGCACTATCTCAGGATGAGACAAATGCTGGAACCCCTTGGGGTCTCTGTGAGACTGCTCACGGGAAGTCAAACGCAGAAAGAGAGGGATACAATTCTAAAGGAGATAGCAAATGGAGGCGTCGACGTAGTCGTCGGCACGCACGCGATCATACAGGCCGGCGTCAATTTCAGGCGGCTGGGGCTCGCCGTGATAGATGAGCAACACAGATTTGGCGTGCGACAAAGGATCGAAATCAAAGAAAAGGGCTATCATCCGGACGTTTTGGTAATGAGCGCGACGCCCATTCCCCGAACTCTCGCCCTTACTCTGTACGGCGATCTCGACGTGTCGATAATAAAAGGGTTGCCAGGCAATCGAAGGGTCGACGAGCACGTGGAAACGGTGGTTTGCGATTCCACCCACAGGGACTGGGCGTACGAAAAAATAAGGTACGAAGTGCGGCAGGGGCGTCAAGCGTACATCATCTGCCCCCTTATCGAAGAGTCGAACAAGCTGGAAGTGAAGTCGGTCATGGAGGAAGCGAGGCGACTGAAGGAAAGCGTATTTCCCGATCTTAAAGTGGGAGTAGTCCACGGCCGGATGAAATCGACCGAAAAAGAAGAGGTGATGAGCGCATTCCGCGAGGGAAAGCTGGATATTCTCATCTCGACGACGGTGATCGAGGTGGGGATAGATGTGCCGAACGCAACCGTCATTCTCATAGAAGACGCGGACAGGTTCGGACTCGCGCAATTGCATCAGCTGAGAGGTCGAATTGGCAGGGGTGAGCACAAGTCCACGTGCATACTTTTCGCCGACCCGACCACAGACGAGGGGCGAGAGCGCATGAAGGCTATCAAAACGATAAGGGACGGGTTCCAGCTCGCGGAGGCCGACCTCGCCATCAGGGGCGAAGGCGAGTTGTTCGGGACGAGGCAATCGGGGCTTCCCGACTTAAAACTGGCGAAGCTGGCGAGGGACTTCGACGCCCTCGCCCTCGCGCGAAAAGAAGCGTTTTCGATAGTGGAGGGCGATCCCCATCTAACAGATCCGGCTAACGCTGTGCTGCTCGAAGAGGTAAAAAGGAAGTTCGCGGAAAACCTGGACTGGCTTTTTCAGGCGTGATCGTTCACATCGCGTTCTGCTTGCCGACGTCTTTCGATGCGGGTTAAATGCTATCGACGCGAAAGGTGAAATCGTGACTTGTGAGAGCCGCATTTTCCGGCGCCGTTCGCCGCGGTGGCGAGGAGAAAGACTGCTTTCTATCCAATTCGGTGAATTGACATGCGCGTTATCGCGGGTTTAGCTAAAGGACGAAAACTAAAAGCGCCGAAGAGCAGGGCCATCAGACCGACATCCGATCGCATAAAAGAGGCGATATTCAGCGCGGTTGGCGAGAGAACCTTGGGCGCGAAAGTTCTCGATTTGTACGCTGGAACGGGTGCTCTTGGGATCGAAGCGCTATCCCGAGGCGCTCTGTTCGCAACCTTTGTGGACGAGCGGCGGGAAGCCATTTCTTTGGTGCGAGAGAACCTAAGCTGGGTTGGATTGCGCAGCAAAGGGAGGATTATCAGGGGAAAGGTGGAATCGGTAACGGACCGCTTGACGAGGGAAGGCGAGCTCTTCGATTTGATTTTTCTGGATCCCCCTTATAGAATTAGCGTAACCGATATAGGCAACATCTGCCAAAAGGTTTCGAGCGAGCTCCTCGCGGTGGATGGATTGATGATCCTTGAACATAGCTCTAGGATGGAGCCTCCGGTCGTTTCCGGTGCGAAAGTTTCGTCATTCAAAAGATACGGCGATACCGCGGTGACTATCTATCGGAAAGAGGGCGCAAATGAAAACGGCGATATGCCCGGGTAGCTTTGATCCGATCACGATGGGTCATCTGGATGTAATCTTGAGGGCGTCGCGAATGTACGATAGGGTAGTCGTCGGTGTGGCCGACAATATAGGCAAGAAAACCCTTTTTCCGCTCGAGGAGAGGGCGAGCATGGTAGCGGACGCTCTTCCGGCAGCCGATAATATAGAAGTGAAAGTCTTCGATTCGCTCTTGGTGGACTTTGCGAGCGAGAACGATGCGTCGGTGATAGTCAGGGGCTTGAGGGCGGTCTCCGACTTCGAGCACGAGTTTCAGATGGCCCAGCTCAACAGGAAGCTCAATCCCGATATCGAGACGGTTTTCGTGATGGCAAGTCCCGAGTACGCATATTTGAGTTCGAGCGCGGTAAGGGAGATAGCGAGATATGGAGGCTGCGTGGAGGGTCTCGTGCCCCCGAACGTAGAAGAGCGGCTGCGGCAGCTCTTTCGAGGCAAGGAGGTTTGACGTGGATGTTATGGCGCTCTTAGATAAATTGGAAGATCTTATAGCTAACAGCAGGAAGGTGCCGCTTGCCAACTCGGTGATCATAAACGAGCAAAACCTGTACGACATAATCGACGAGATGAGGGCGGCGTTTCCGGACGAGCTGAAACAGGCGAGATGGATAGTAAAAGAGCGTCAAGAGATGATCGAGGAGGCCGAGAAAGAGGCAGCGCGGATAATCGAAGAAGCTCGCGAGAAAGCCGAGAAGATGGCTTCTGAAGCGGAAGTCGTAAAGCTCGCGGAGAAGCGCGCGAATGAAATGATAGAAGCGGCTCAGGCGCGCGAGCGGGAGATCCGCCTCGGCGCTGAGGATTACGCGGACGAGATGCTCGCAAACCTCGAGGTCAACTTGGGTAAATTGCTGACCGCCGTGCAAAGGGGTCGGGACAGGCTTCAAGGCAGGATAGAGCGCTAGGTTATCGGCAAAAGACGAAATCGGGCGGAGCGGTTCTGGAAATATAAGATACATGGGCTTTATGGGGTTCTTGCGGAAATGAGCAAGAACCTTTTTATCTGGTGCGGTAAACATCGGCGATTCGCGAGGTGACGCATGAATAGAATAGTCATCGACGTTTCCTCATTATTGAGAGAGGTGGGTCGGGAGGAGAGCTACCGCAAAAAAATCGAGCTTTCCGCTTTGGTTAAGAATTCCGACACGATCGACTTCAGCGGACCGGTTGAGGTGGATTTGCGGTTGACGAACACCGGATCGGGGATTTTCGTGAAGGGAAAGGTCAAAGGCGAGCTTCGCTTGAACTGCTCGAGGTGCCTTTGCGATTTCGATATGCCAGCCGAAATCGAGCTGCAAGAACTTTACGCTGAAGAGGAACCCGAAGAAGAAAGATTCCGGATCGTCGGCGAAACTATAGATATCGGTCCCGCGGTGGATGAGGCCTTTATGTTGGAGGTGCCCATAGCTCCGCTTTGTGACGCCGCGTGCAGGGGAATATGCCCTGTGTGCGGCGGGAATCTGAATTTCGAAGAATGCGAGCACGAAGTGCAGAAATACGACGATCGACTAAAGGTGCTCGAAAAGTGGCTGAAAGAGCACGGGGGAAGGTAATACCGTAAGATACGCCTGGACTGCAGGGCCCGTTCGGAAGATCGGGAGGCTAGTTCGCGAGTCAACGTGCGCAATTTGCGCCGCCGGCGGTATCGCGTTTGCCCGATTGCCGACCCCGCGGTTTGAGCGCGACGGACGCGACGGTTCGACGGTATCGCAAACGTTTCGGCGATAATCCGGCGATGGGCGTTTGCGTTCGGGAACGCGCGGTCGATGCGCAAACATTTTCGATCCGTTCGGGGAACGGACCAAAACGGGCCGTGCACGCGCGCAGTTTTCGATCGAACGGGCATTTGCCCGGTTTTTGCGTTCCTGGACGGGCAAACGAAACTGTCCGTTCGGGGAACGGACCCTACGGTTCACGTGGGCATTTGGCGGAGGGGTGGTCGTCCAATTCGCCGAACGGCCCGATCCACGATCGGGCCGTTCGTGCATACGTCGTACAAACATTGTTTGTACCGCGGATAATAGGCATGCCGCCCCGTCGCCGTTCGCGCGTTTTGGCGGCGCGCGTGCGCGCTTCGATACGGCGTCTGCGCGGTTCTTCGGGGAACGGGCCGGGCATCGCCGCAAGGAATGCGGAAAGCTTGCTAGCGTTTTGCGATTCGTGTACTATCTTAAACGTTTTTGCGTCAATCGGGTAAATTTACCGCGGCCGCGCAGCGGTGCCGCGGTCAAGGGGGTTTTGAATTGGCAGTACCGAAAAGGAGGACGTCGAGATCGCGCCATCGTTCGCGACACGCCGTTTGGGCTAGAAAATCAGGCGCACCGGCGCTCGTCGAGTGCCCCCAGTGTCACGAGATGAAGCTGCCGCACCGCGTATGTCCCAATTGCGGCTTTTACCGCAACCGAGAGGCGATCGAAGTAGAATAACGACGTTGCGGAGCCGCCCTCAAGCGGTGGTGAGGCGCAATGCTCGAGGCCCTTTTCTGTCCGGCAACGGTGGCCGTCGTGGGCGCCGGGCGGAGGCCGGGTACCGTGGGCCGCGATGTTTTCGACAACCTCTTGAAGGCCGGGTTTGAAGGTGGCGTTTATCCGGTTAACCCGAAGGCTGCCGAGATCGACGGCAGGAAATGCTATCCTACCGTGCTCGACATTCCAGAAGCCATCGATATGGCGGTAATAGTCGTCCCCGCGCAGTCCGTACCCGAAGTGGTAGAGGAGTGCGGCGTTAAAGGCGTCAAAGTGGCGGTGGTCATCTCGGCCGGCTTCAAGGAAACCGGAATCCAAGGGGCGCAGTTAGAAAAACGGCTATTGGAAATCGCAAAGGCCCATGGAATAAGGATCCTTGGGCCTAATTGTTTGGGCATCATTAATTCCGACTGCAAGATGAACGCTTCGTTCGCCCCGGCGATGCCTACTCCCGGTTCGATATCCCTGATATCTCAATCCGGAGCTCTCATGACCGCCATTCTCGATTGGGCAAAGCGGGAGGGAATCGGCTTCTCCAAGGTGATCAGCCTCGGGAACAAGGCGGATATTTCGGAAGAAGATTTGCTGTCCTCGCTCGCCGTCGATGCGTCGACGAAAGTAGTGTGCTCTTATATGGAGGGCGTCACGCGGGGACGCGAGTTCTTGGAAGCGGCTCGAACGCTAGTTTCTAAGAAACCGCTCGTCGTCTTGAAATCGGGGACGACCGATGCCGGCGCGAGGGCGGTTTCCTCTCATACGGGCACGCTGGCCGGCAGCGAAGCGGCATACGAGGCCGCTTTCAGGCAAACCGGAATCATAAGGGCTACATCGGTTGAGGATCTTTTCGATTACGCCGTGGGACTATCCGCTCAGCCGATCCCCGCCAGGAACTCGGTGGCGATAATAACCAACGCGGGAGGTCCAGGAATAATGGCCACCGACGCCTGCGAAAAGCACGGCGTGAATTTGGCAGCTTTTGAGCGGGATACCACCGATCGGCTCAAAGAGAAGCTGCCTCCCGCGGGCAGCTATTACAATCCGGTGGACGTGCTCGGCGACGCCAAAGCCGAGCGCTACCGCGGGGCGATCGAGGCGGTGCTCGCGGATCCGAATGTAGCGTCATGCATCGCGATACTGACCCCGCAGGCGATGACGGAAATAGAAGAAACTGCGACTGCGATATCGGAAGCCTCAAAGCTATCTCCGGAAAAGCCGGTATACGCGTGCTTCATGGGGGGAAGCGAAGTGGCGAGAGGCGTCGAAGTTCTAAGGCGAAACTCAATTCCGAATTACTACTACCCGGAAAGAGCGATCGCCGCGCTGAGAGCCGGATTGGATTACGCCTCATATCGAGCGAGACCCCGGGAAACCTTTAAGAGAGTTTCCGCCGACAGGGAAAGGGTCGCGGCGCTTTTCGGCGAGTCCAGAAAGATAGGCAGGCGACAGCTGCCGGACGTCGAAGCATCGAAGGCGGTTCGCGCTTACGGAATACCGGTTTCCGAATGCAGATTGGCGCGAACTTCCGAAGAGGCTGTGATAATGGCGAAAACCATAGGATACCCAGTCGTGATGAAAATAGCGTCCCCCGACATACTTCACAAGTCGGACGTCGGAGGGATCGCCGTGAACGTAAAGAGCGATTCGGAAGTGAGGTCCGCTTACGATCGAATAATGGGAAACGTGGAGCGCAGAGTTCCGGAGGCGATGATCTGGGGGGTATGCGTTCACGAGATGATCGTCGGAGCGCGGGAATTCTTCGTCGGCATGAACAAGGACCCCCAGTTTGGGCCGGTGATAGCCTTCGGGCTGGGGGGAATCTACGTCGAGATTCTGAGGGACGTATCGTTCAGGGTTGCTCCGGTGTCCGAAGAATCCGCTAGGGAGATGATTTCCGAGATAAGAGCATATCCTCTGGTAAGGGGCGTAAGGGGCCAACCCGGTTCCGACATCGATGCCATCGCAAACGTTATAATGAAGGTGTCTCAATTATCGATGGACTTCCCGGAGATCCTCGAACTGGATATAAACCCGTTGATGGTTTTCGGTAAAGGCGGTGGAGCTGTTGCCGCAGATGTGCGGTTGGCGATAGGAGAGTGAACCAAATGGTGACGCTGTATGTCGTGTCGACGGAAGCCTTTTCCGGGAAAACCGGTTTGTGCTTGGCCTTAGGCCTCGAGCTTAAAAAGCGGGGCTACAAAGTTGGATACATGAAGCCGGTGGGAACCCTTCCGATCAGGATCGATGACTTGCTGACCGACGAAGACTCAAATTTCGTCTGGACGACATTGGATACGGGTGATCCCTTGGAGTGCATCGCTCCGGTCGTTTTAACTCAGGGATCGGTACATGAGCGGTTTAGGGGCGGAATGACGGACGCCCTTTTGAAGATCAAAAAGGCTTTCAATTGCGTTATCGAGGGAAAGGATATCGTTTTATTGGAAGGCGGGGAGGATCCTTCCGAGGGGGCGATGCTCGGGGCGTCGGCGTACAAACTGGCTGAAGAGCTACACGCCAGGGTGCTGCTGCTGGCGAAGTTCAGATCGGAATTGGTCGTCGACGACGTTTTACTCGCGCGTGAGGGTTTCGGCGAGCGCCTGGTGGGAGTGGTTTTCAATTCGGTCCCCAGGAGCAAGCGTCAGCTGTTCGAGCTGATAGAGCCGTATCTTTCGAGGCAGGGGATAAAAACGCTGGGGATACTTCCCAGGGATCACCTCTTGATGTCGGTCACGGTCGGGGAGCTCGCTGAAGAACTTAACGGAACGATATTGACGGCTAAAGATAAGGCATACGAAATGGTTGAGACGTTTATGGTCGGCGCGATGGGGCAGGAAAAGGCCCTGAGGTTCTTCCAGCGCGCCGCCAATAAGGCCGTGATAACCGGAGGAGATAGGGCCGATGTTCAGCTCGCGGCTTTGGAGACCCCGACAAAATGCTTGATCCTGACCGGAAACTTGGAACCCAGTCCGATCGTTTTGGCCAGGGCGGAAGAGCTAGGCGTACCGGTGATTTTGGTGGAGCACGATACCCTGACGACGGTATCGATTACGGAATCAATGATGGGATCGGTGCGCGTGCACCAAGCTGCAAAGGTAACCAGATTCAGCGAGTTGGTGAGGCAGCACTTTGGCGTCGATGAGCTGCTGCGGAGCCTCGGTCTCTGAAAGATGGCGTTGACAATGACGGCGCCGTCCCTCATGATTTACGCAATGATATCGCCGCGCGGGCTTGCGCCTTGCCGCATTAAGGAGAAAAGGTGGAACTCGCGGGAAGGGCCTATTTGGACATCGAAACCTCCTTCGATAATTCCCTCACAGTAGTGGGCGTATTCAGGCCCGATCGGGGTTTGTTGATTCAGCTGGTCGGAGATCTTGCTACGCAGGATAACTTGCTCGATGCACTCGAAGGGGCGACGAAAATCGTCACCTACAACGGAAACCGGTTCGATCTGCCGGTGCTCAATCGACGGCTGAGAATAAATCTGTTCGATCTCTTCGACTCCCATGACTTGATGTACGAGTGCTGGAGAAAGGGCCTAAAGGGTGGGCTCAAGGCGGTGGAAAGGCGCTTCGGAATTTCGAGGACGATTTTCGGGAAGGGAGAAGACGATCCGCGTTTTCTTTGGGAGAGATTCAGGTCGCTCGGGGATCTGCAGTCACTGGAAAGGCTCCTCGAGTACAATCGCGAGGATACACTCAACCTTTTTCTGCTCGAAGAGAGGCTGTTCGACCTGCCGCCGCGGGGATCGATCGAGAACTTCGTGGAACGCTACGCGAGGCTGATGTAGCGCTTGTATTGGGCATCCCGGGCACCGCGTTCCCGCGAAGCGATCCTAAAAATCGTTGACTTAGACGCGGTCGATCGATATACTTTAATGAAATATTTCCGTCCAAAGGCTTGGATGGGGAGGAGTAGGACCGGGGAAGGCCGAAGCGAGCCGTGTTGGTGGAAGACGGCGCCGGAAGCGGTCTGAACGTCGCCCCTGAGCCGCGTGGCCGAGCGCGAACCGTTAGGCCGCGTCGGGGGAGCCCGTTATAGCTCGTTAAGTGGACCTCGAAACATGGGGTCAACTTGGGTGGTACCGCGGGCAGTTTTCCTCTCGTCCCATGATGGACGAGAGTTTTTTGTTTTAGGCGTTCGATCGGATGCTGGGCGGTCGCGCAGCGATCGCGGACGGGCGGGTCGAGTTTAAGCGGAAGGCGATCGGAGGGACCATGGAACTGCGAAGCGATCAGATCAAGAAAGGCGTGGTGAGGGCGCCACACCGCTCGCTTCTCAAGGCGGATGGATTTATCGATGAAGAAATCGAACGTCCTCTTGTGGGCGTGGCGAATGCGGCGAACGAAATCGTGCCGGGCCACATCGACTTGAACAGAATCGCCGGTGCCGTGAAAGAGGGAATACGCCTGGCGGGCGGCACTCCCGTGGAATTCGGCGTGATCGGCATTTGCGATGGCATCGCGATGAACCACGCCGGAATGAAGTACTCTCTTCCCAGTCGCGAGGTGATCGCCGATTCCATAGAGCTGATGGTCGAAGGTCACCAGTTCGACGCCCTGGTTCTCGTTACCGATTGCGACAAGATAACGCCCGGGATGCTGATGGCAGCCATGAGAATCAACATACCGACCGTTCTGGTCTCGGGTGGGCCGATGCTGACGGGCCATTACCGGGGGAGAGATCTGGACCTCATCAGCGTTTTCGAAGCGGTCGGAGCGCATCAAGCTGGCAAAATTGATGCTCAAGAGCTCCGCGATTGGGAAGAATCGGCGTGTCCAAGCTGCGGCTCGTGCGCCGGCATGTTCACCGCGAACTCCATGAATTGCTTGTCCGAGGCAATAGGGATGGCGCTTCCCGGAAACGGAACGATTCCCGCTCCATATGCGGAGCGCGTGAGGTTCGCGAAGAAAAGCGGTATGGCCGTCATGGAGCTCCTGAGGAAAGGCATAAAGCCGAGGGATATTTTCACGGAAAAAGCGCTAGAGAACGGGTTGACTTTGGACATGGCCCTCGGAGCTTCATCCAATACGGTGCTGCATCTTGCCGCGATCGCCCATGAGGCGGGGCTCGACTTCGATCTCAGAAAAGTCGACGAGATCAGCAGGCGAACGCCGAACCTCTGCCGCATCAGCCCGGCTGGGCCGCATCACATGGAGGACCTCTACCGGGCGGGAGGGATCTCGGCGGTTTTGGCCGAGCTCTCCAAGCGCGACCTTCTCGATCTGGGCGTCATTACCGCAAGCGGGCGGACGCTCGGCGAAAACATAGCGAAAGCGGAAGTTCTGAATACCGAGGTGATCAGGCCGATAAGCGATCCTTTTTCCGAAACGGGGGGGCTCGCAATACTTTTCGGAAACCTGGCACCCGAGGGTGCGGTGATAAAAGCATCGGCCGTACCAGAGCCCATGCTGAAGCATTCCGGCAGAGCGAGAGTATTCGACAGCGAGGACGAAGCCACCGCTGAGATACTCGGCGGCGGAATACGCGAAGGTGAGGTTGTCGTCATCCGCTACGAGGGTCCGAAAGGAGGACCTGGAATGCGCGAAATGCTGACGCCAACCTCCGCTTTGGCCGGTTTAGGGCTTATCGACACGGTAGCTCTGATAACAGACGGGAGGTTCTCGGGAGGCACCCGCGGATGCGGGATCGGTCACGTTTCTCCGGAGGCGGCCTCGGGCGGGCCGATCGCGGCGGTTCGAGAGGGCGACGTGATCGAGATAGACATACCGAACAGAAGACTGGATCTCGCGGTTCCGGAAGAAGAGATAAGCAGGCGCCTCTCCGAATGGCGCGAACCCGAACCGAAAATCAAGAGCGGTTATTTGAGGAGATATGCGGCGAGGGTCAGTTCGGCGGCTAAAGGCGCGATCGTCGAGTGATGACGCCTCTTCATGGGAGCGGCGTTCGCGTCGCCGTTTGATGATAGATCCAAAAGCGGCCGCTGCTGAATTGCGGTTCGCGATTTGAAGGAATGCGAGGCAATGGAGGTGCTGGCGTGAAAATGACGGGCGCGGAAGCGCTGATCAGGACGCTTGAAAAGGAAGGGGTTGAAGTGATCTTCGGCTACCCCGGAGGGGTGGTTCTCCCCATCTACGATGCCCTTTACGATAGCAAGAGCATTCGTCACGTGCTCGTGCGCCACGAGCAGTGCGCCGCGCACGCTGCGGACGGTTACGCCAGGGCTACCGGGCGCGTGGGGGTTTGTATGGCCACCTCCGGTCCCGGTGCCACGAACCTCGTCACCGGCATAGCCAACGCGTACATGGATTCGATTCCGATAGTGGCGTTCACCGGCCAGGTGGCCACTACGGTGATCGGAACCGATGCATTTCAGGAGGCCGATATAACGGGCATAACGATGCCCATAACGAAGCACAACTTCTTGGTCAAAGACGCGAACCAGCTTCCGATGATCATTCGGCAGGCCTTTGAGCTGGCGAGGAGCGGCAGGCCCGGACCGGTGCTGATCGACGTTCCGGTGGACGTTTCGCGGGCCGAGATCGAATATAAGTATCCTGAAGAAGTGCGCCTGCCCGGCTACAAACCCACATATAAGGGACACGCCAAGCAGATCAAACAAGCCGCCAAGGCGATAGCCGGCGCGAAGAAGCCCATGATATACGCCGGCGGCGGAATAATTCGCTCGAACGCATCTGATGAGCTCAAAGCGCTTGCTGAGCTTACCGAGATTCCGGTGACGACGACCCTCATGGGAAAAGGAGGTTTTCCGGATACCCATCCTCTTTCGCTCAGAATGCCGGGGATGCACGGAACCCGCTACGCCAATTACGCTTTTTGCGAAACGGACCTCATCATCGCCGTAGGTGTTCGCTTCGACGACCGAGTGACCGGCAAAGTCTCGGCATTTGCGCCTTATGCGAAGATCATCCACATAGACGTCGATCCGGCGGAAATAGGCAAGATCAAAGAGGTCTTCATCCCCATAGTGGGCGATGCGAAGCTCGTCTTGAAGGAATTGGTCGAGGCGCTTCGAAAGGAGAACATCGCCGATAAGCGCGAGTGGTTGAATAAGATCGCGGAGTGGAAGCGCCTGTATCCGCTGCATTACCACAAGGACGGCATCTGCAAGCCCGAGTTCGTGGTCGAGTCCATAAACGAGCTGATCAAGGGAAAAGATGCCATCATCACGACCGGGGTGGGTCAGAACCAGATGTGGGCGGCCCATTACATAGACGCCGATCGTCCGCGAAGCTTCATCTCTTCCGGAGGGCTGGGGACAATGGGTTTTGGGCTCCCCGCTGCGATAGGCGCTCAAATTGGAAGGCCGGACGCGCTGGTAATCGACATAGACGGGGATGGGAGCCTGCAGATGGTGTCTCAAGAGCTGGCGACCGTTGCCTACAATCGCCTGCCGATAGTGATCGCGCTTCTCAACAACGGATACTTGGGAATGGTTCGCCAGTGGCAGGAGCTATTTTACAAGCGGCGCTATTCGCAGGTGGACTTGGCCGTCGGCACTCCTGATTTCGTCAAATTGGCCGATGCTTACGGAATTAAAGGAAGGAGAGTTTTCGATATCGAAGACGTCAAGCCGGCATTGCGCGAGGCCATCGAAGCGAGGGAACCGTATCTCATCGAATTCGTAGTCGCCCGCGAGGAATGCGTCTTTCCGATGGTCGCACCGGGAGCGTCGATAGACGAAATGCTGGGCGGGATTCCGGGAGCTCCGATCGATCAGATGATCGAAGATGAAGAGGAGGAGAAAGAGAATGTCTAAACACGTCCTCTCCGTTTTAGTCGAAAACAGACCCGGCGTGTTGGCGAGGGTTGCCGGCCTGTTTAGCAGGCGCGGGTTCAACATCGATTCCCTAGCCGTCGGAGAAACCGACGAACCGACAATATCTCGCATGACCATCGTCGTCGACGCGGTCGACAAGCCCCTTGAGCAGATTACGAAGCAGCTTTATAAACTGGTCAACGTGCTCAAGATCAGCGATCTTGACCCCCGCGAGTCGGTGCAGCGCGAGCTCGTTTTGATGAAGGTGAGCGCCTCTCCATCCACGAGGGCCGAAATCATCGAAACCGCGAACATATTTCGCGCGAATATAGTCGACGTTTCCAAAAGCACCCTCACGCTCGAAATCACCGGAACCGAGGATAAAATTGAAGCTCTTAAGGATCTGCTCAAACCATACGGGATCAAGGAATTCGTTCGCACGGGTCTCGTAGCGCTGGCGAGGGGTAAAACCGGCGAAGGATAGTCAAATCGCTTGTCAGATAATAGATCGCTGATCTCGACCGGCCGTGCGGTGGCGGGTCGATCGCGGATGTCCACCGCGCAAGATGCGGTCCGTTCGGGGAACTGACCAAAGAAATCACATCAACGCGGTTTTCGATCGATAAGTCATCAAAGCGGTTAAACGCCCGTGCTGTTTGCGCGGTGCTCCGGGGTGGCGGCCTCGCCGGGTAATTTCTTTTGCTTGCTGGAATAATTCGTTACAATATGGGTTGAAATGTCGACGCGCAAAATTGCCTTCATCGGAGCCGGGCAGATGGGCGGAGCGCTCTTGAGGGGGTTCCTCGGAGCCGGCCTCGTCCGTGCGGAGAACGCGTACGTCAGCGACGTCGACCTGGAAAAGCTGCAAAATCTGCGAGACGATTTCGGCGTAAAACCCGCCGAGTCCAACGAGGAAGCGGTGAAGGCCGCGGACATCGTCATCCTTTCGGTGAAGCCGCAGCAGATACTCGAAATTGTGGATGAAATTAGCCCGCACTTGACGGATGACAAAATCGTGATCACGATAGCCGCGGGGATGACGACTGAAAAAATTTTGTCGCGCGCTGGCAAGCCGATCAGGTTGGTGAGGGTCATGCCGAACTCTCCGGCTTTGATAGGGATGAGCGCTTCGGTGGTAAGCCCGAGCGAATTTGCGGACCGGGAAGCCGTCGACGAGGCGTTGGCGCTCTTCCGATCCGTCGGCGATGCGATCGAGCTGCCCGAGGAGCAACAAAACAAGGTAACCGCGATTTCGGGTTCAGGTCCAGCCTACTTCTACTATCTGGTCGAAGCGCTCAGGGACGCCGCGATAGAATTGGGCCTCGAAGCCGATGTGGCAAAGCGTTTGGTTTTGAAAACGATCGCGGGTTCGGCCGCGATGTTGAACGAGACCGGCCGCAGTCCCGAGGAATTGAGGAAAATGGTAACATCTCCGGGAGGCACGACCGAAGCGGCTATCCGAGCGTTCGAAGCCGCCGATTTCAAAAGCATCGTTAAGGTGGCCGTCGAAGCGGCGGTCGGTCGCGCTGAAGAACTCGCGAAGTAGGTGAGAAATCTTTTGTGGCAAGCGTTCATCGCACAGTTCGTAAACCGACTTTTCTGGCTCATTGAAATACTGATTCTTGCGCACGTGATACTGTCTTGGATCCCGATACCATCGAATCGCTTCACTGAACCGATCAAGCGATTCATTTACGATGTCACGGAGCCGATCCTGGGGCTCTTTAGGAGCTTGCTGCCGCCGGTAATGGTGGGCGACATGGGCCTCGACTTATCTCCATTCGTCGCGATGCTGGTATTGGAGCTCCTCAGATCTTTGATCATGAGGATATTGAGTTTACTCTAGTTTGAGAAGGAGGAATTGCCATGAAGTTAACCCCTTTGGATATCCACCATAAAGAGTTCCACAGAGCCATACGGGGATACAACGAAGAAGAGGTAGATGACTTCCTTGACGAGGTTGCGGAGGAATTCGAGAAACTTTTCAAGGAGAACATCGATCTGAAGGAACAGATAGAGAAAGTCAAGGAGAAAGCTGGCCAATTCGAGAATCTGCAAAGCACCATTCAAAACGTTCTCATAACCGCTCAAAAGTCGGCCGATGAAGTTCTAGCTCAAGCGAAAAGGGATGCGGAGCAGATAATCAGGGACGCCGAAGCAAGAGCCCGGGAGCTGATCGAGGAGGCCAGCAGGGGGAAAGAGGATCTCGAAGCCAGCTTCGCCGACCTCAAGAACGCTGAGAGGGAATTTCGGGAGCGGTTTAAATCGATGCTCGAATCCTATTTGCGGCTCGTCGAAGGGGAAATGGAAAGGCCGAAGGCTGCATTCGGGACGAGCGAGTTTTCGGGAGCGGAGCCATCGGAGGTGCCATCCGCCGAAGAAGGCGACGATGGATCCCTTGACCGCGGCGATGAGGTCGAGTTCGGCGGCGGCATTGCAGGGGATTCGACCGAAGAACCGGGATTGGAAGGAGATGTTCCGGAAACGACGGAGCATCCCGAGCCGGACGAAATGGGTGAAGTGCCGGTCGATTATCCGGTTCTCGAGAATGGCGAGAAAGATTCCGAGGATCGCGAAACCGGTTCAGCCGCGCCGGTTTATACCGAAAAAAGCGACCTGTAATCCTTCCGGAGCGAGACATGCGGGAAAGCGCAATCCGCATAAAGTTGCAGCCGAGGGCCTCGAGATCGAGAATTGAGGGCTTCGTGGATGGAGCGCTTAAGATAGCGGTGACGTCGGCTCCGGTTGGCGGAGCTGCGAACGAAGAGATGGTAAAGGTTCTCGCAGAGGCGCTGGACATTCCCAAAAGATCGATTTCGATAAAGTCGGGCCTTAAAAGCAGGAACAAAACGGTTTACATAGAGGGCATGTCGTCCGAATTGCTGAGAGAGAAGTTGTTCGGGCCTAATGAATCAAGGGCGAAATGATCGAGGAGAGGGTCGTAGATTTCGATATCGAAAAATTTATCGCCGAGTACATCGATTCTTTGGTGACTTGGGCGGTGATCGTTTTCTACCACGAGAATCCGGGTGCCAGGGATAGGGCCGGAGAACTAGCGCTCCGCTTGGGAAGGCGAATCGCCGACGTCGAACGCGCCGCCGAGAAGCTGGCCGAGAAAGGTGTCCTCAAGCGGGTGAAGCTGGATTCGGACATCATTTACGTATACGAACCCGAGGAGGCCGTCCGCGATCAAATAGACAAGTTCGTGCGCTCTTTGGACGATAGGGAGGTAAGGCTTTCCGTTCTATCGCGCGTATTCGATAAAATGGGATAGCCCGCTTGGCATCCAAGCGCACGTTGACAGCCGATTACCCATGTGGTATAGCGTACGTAGTACCGCGGGTCCTCCTCGTCCATGTGGCGGAGGAGGTTTTTTTATAGCCGATCGAAAGAAGCCGGGGCTTTGGATCGGGCGCCTATGAATGATCGAGTTCGAGAACGAGAGGTCGCAAATGCCTGAAGAGCGAGATTACAAAGCTACTTTGAACTTACCCCAAACCGAATTCCCGATGAGGGCGAATCTTCCAAAGCGCGAGCCGGAAATTTTGGCTTTTTGGAAGGATATCGATCTTTATAAAAAGATCCAGTCGAAGGGAAACGGCAGAAATAGCTTCGTCCTCCACGATGGTCCACCTTATGCCAACGGAGATATCCACGCCGGAACGGCGATGAACAAAATTCTTAAAGACATCGTCGTGAAGTACAAAACCATGGCCGGGTTTCGATGTCCATACGTTCCCGGCTGGGACTGCCACGGACAGCCGATCGAGCACAATGTCGAAAAGGAGCTCGGGCCGCGAAAGGCCCTTATGGACCAGGCCGAGTTCCGCGAGCTCTGTCGGAATTACGCGATGCGTTACGTTGCTCGCCAACGGGAAGAGTTTGAGCGCTTGGGAGTGACGGGCGACTGGAAAAATCCGTATCTCACCTTAAACGGAAAGTACGAGGCCACAAACGTCCGAGTTTTCGGCGAGCTATACCGGCGCGGCCTCGTTTACAAGCGTCGGAAACCGATCCTTTGGTGTTGGCGGGATGAGACCGCCCTGGCGGAAGCGGAAATAGAGTATTGGGATGAGGAGTCGCCTTCCATCTACGTGAGGTTTTATCTGAAAAGCGATTTCGGGCCGCTGGCGAATCTTCCGGAGCCGAAGTGGATCGTTATATGGACCACCACTCCGTGGACGCTGCCGGGAAACGTCGCGGTGGCCGTTCATCCGCAGGCCGATTACGTGGCCGCCAAGACGAAGGATTACGGGGTATTGATCGTCGCCAAGGCTCTCTTGGAAAAAGTGATGGAGAAAGTAGGCGCGGGCGACTTCGAAGTGGTCGCCGAGTTCAAAGGCACTGATCTCGAGTTCCAAGTTTGCCGCCACCCCCTATACGACGGCAGGGATTCCGTGGTGGTCCTCGCCGATTACGTTTCTCTCGACACGGGCACGGGCGCGGTGCACACGGCGCCGGGTCACGGTGAAGAGGACTACGCGACGGGATTGAAATATAAACTTCCAGCACCGTCGCCCGTTGACGAAAAGGGCCGCTTTACCGCCGAGGCGGAGCGGTTCGCGGGTCTTCACATCCACGACGGCAACCGCGCGATAATCGAGGACCTCGACGAAAGGGGTTTGCTCCTTCACGAGTCGTCTATCGTACACTCGTATCCCCATTGCTGGCGCTCAAAGACTCCCGTTATTTTCAGGGCCACCGAGCAGTGGTTCATAGCGATGGACGCCGGCGAGCTTTTGCTTAGAGATGCGGCGCTTAGATCGATAGGGAAGGTCAAGTGGATACCCGAATGGAGCGTACGACGAATAACGGGCATGGTAGAGCAGCGTCCGGACTGGTGCATATCGCGCCAAAGATCGTGGGGGGTGCCCATACCCGCTTTTTACTGTCTCCAATGCGGGGAAATCCTGGTGAACGACGAGACCATAAGCGCGGTGACCGAGCTTTTCGACCGAGAGGGAGCCGATGCCTGGTTTAAAAAGGAAGCTTCGGAATTGCTTCCCGAGGGCGCGACGTGCAAGAGGTGCGGGTCGACATCTTTTCGCAAGGAAACCGACATATTCGACGTTTGGTTCGAGTCGGGTGTTTCGCACGAAGCGGTTCTGAAAACCCGACCGGAACTCAGCTGGCCGGCCGATCTCTATCTGGAGGGCAGCGACCAGCATCGCGGCTGGTTCCAGTCTTCCTTGATGACGTCGGTCGGGGCGAACGACGCGGCCCCGTATCGCGCGGTGCTAACGCACGGCTTCGTCGTAGACGAGGAGGGTCGAAAAATGTCGAAGTCCCTGGGCAACGTGGTGGATCCCCTCGAAGTAATCGAGCAGTCGGGGGCGGACGTTTTGAGGCTGTGGGTGGCCTCAAGCGACTACAGCGTGGACATCGCCATAGGCCCGGAAATACTGAAGCACGTAGGCGAGGCCTACAGGCGGATAAGGAATTCGTTTCGCTTCTTGCTCGGAAACCTATACGACTTCGATACCGCGAGGGATGCCGTTCCTTACGAGGAGATGCTGGAGATCGATAAATGGGCGCTGCACCGTTTGGAAGCACTCAAAAGGGCGACCAAAAGGGCTTACGAAGACTTCAGGTACCACGCCGTTTACCGATCGGTATACGATTTCTTGGTCACCGATATGAGCTCCTTTTACCTGGATGTTCTGAAAGATAGGCTTTATGCGTCGGCGGCGGCATCTAAAGAGAGAAGGAGCGCCCAAACGGCCCTCCACGAAATACTGATATCGCTGGCAAAAATAATGGCGCCTATACTCGCCTTTACTTGCGAAGAGGTTTGGAGAAATCTTCCTGAGGCCGATAAAGACGGACTTGCAAGCGTGCACCTCGCGGACTGGCCAGCCTCAAAAGACGAGTATTACGACGAAAAGCTCGATGCTCGCTGGCGTCGCTTGCTGGAATTCAGGGGCGAGGCGACGAAGGCGCTCGAAGGCGCAAGAAACGCCGGTCTCATCGGAAGCTCCCTCGAGGCCAGGATTGATCTTTACGCCTCTGCCGAGGACTTGGATTTCCTCGAGTCGTACGAAGGCGAAATACCGGCCGTTTTTATCGTATCCGAATCGGCTTTGCATCCGATCGAAGAAGCTCCCGAGGACGCTTACCGGAGCGAATCGATTTCCGGCTTTGCCGCGCGCGCATCCAGGGCGTCCGGCGTAAAGTGCGAGCGGTGTTGGAGGTACGAGACGACGGTGGGCGCCGACGAAAAATATCCAGGGCTATGCGCGAGGTGCGCGAGGGTGATGGGCTGATCCAATGGTTCCAGGGGTAAAAGGGAAACGGAGCCCGCATCAGCGAGTTCGCGTTGTGTCGCGGCTGGTGGAGGAAAGCGATGAAGGATAAAGATCTGCAGGCATTCAAGAAAAAACTTCTGGCTGAGAAGCGAAGGCTTGAGGGTGAGCTGAAGTCGTACTCGCTCGATCTTCACCAAAGCCAGTCGGGTTGGAGCGGAGAGCACGCCTACGAGAACCATCTTGCGGACCTGGCGACGGACACCGCGACGAGGGAAAGCGATGTTTCCGTCGAGCTCAACATACGCGATCTGCTGAACAGGATTAATGACGCCCTCGCGCGAATTGAAAGCGGAACGTACGGATTGTGTCGGGTGTGCGGTAAGCCGATCTCGCTCGAGAGACTTCGCGCCATTCCCTGGGCGGAACTTTGCATCGAAGATAAGAAAAAAGAAGAGATGGGACCCTGAGCGGGGACTGGATGGTTTTTATCGTTGCAATTGTCGTAATAATGGCCGATAGGCTGTCGAAATATTTGGTTGCCTTAAACCTACCCGAGGGCGCGTCGATTCCGCTCGCAGGTGAGCTGTTGCGCATCACCCACGTCAGAAACCCGGGAGCCGCGTTTGGGATATTGCCAAATATGCAAATGGTTTTGATAGCGGCGAGCGCTGCGGTAATCGCGGCAATCGCCGCGTATTACGCGGGGCACAAGCCTCTCAGGCCCGCTATGAAAGTGGCTTTGGGGCTAGAGCTGGGAGGAGCTATCGGAAACCTCGTGGATCGACTTGTCTACGGAAGGGTGACCGATTTCATCGACGTGCGCATTTGGCCCGTTTTCAATTTGGCCGACGCGGCGGTCGTCAGCGGCGTGGCGGTTTTGATCTTCTGGTTCGTCGCTGAGGAGAAGAAGGCGGGGATTAAGAAAACCGAGGTCGGTGATTGAGTTTGCATCCGGTGCTCATCCGCATAGGGAGTATCACCATTTACACCTGGGGCTTCATGCTCGCACTGGCGTTCATAGCGGCCATTTTCGTCGTTCGCAATGAGCTGGCGAGAAAGGGGATGGACGGAGACATTGCGTTTGACCTGGCCATCTATTCGTTGGTGGGAGGTCTGGTCGGAGCGCGGTTCGCTTATGTGGCGGGGCATTTCGAAGAATACGTTAAGTTTCCGTTGAGAATGTTGGCGCTTTGGCAGGGGGGTCTCGTTTTCTACGGTGGCCTCGTGGGCGGTGCGGCCGCCATTCTACTGGTCGCGCGGCGGAAAAAGCTGAATTTGGCCAAAACGGCGGATGCGATGGCGCCGGCCCTTGCGCTCGGGAGCGCGATAGGTCGGCTGGGATGCTTCGCCAGGGGGTGCTGTTACGGAATTCCGACCTCGCTTCCCTGGGGCGTGACGTTTACCGATTTGCATGCGGCCGCCCCATTGGGGATAGCGATACACCCCACGCAGCTCTACGAATTCGGTTATAACGTCGTCATTTTCGGAATTTTGTGGGCATCTCGAAAAAAGGTAAAAGATGATGGAATGGCTTTTTGGCTTTTCCTCGGGCTTTACGGCGTTTTCCGGTTCTTGGTCGAGTTTTTGCGCGCTAAGCCGGTGGTGGCTTTCGGGATGGGCGGGTCTCAGCTTTTCAGCCTCGCGATTGTCGGCGTTTCGGCTGCCGTTATTTGGTTGAACTACGCGAGGAAATTCCCTAAGGGGAAGGCCCTCGAGGGCGAACGCTTCGATGCGGGTGCGTGATCTTTAGAGGCTGAAGAGGCTGGTCGTCGTGCAAGAACGCAGAGTGCAGCGCGTCGTATCGGATATCGAATCGGGCAAGAGGTTGGACGCGTTGCTCGCGGCGGAGGAGGGAATCCCCTCGAGGAGCTTAGCTCAGAAGCTCATAGAAGGCGGGCTCGTCAAGGTAAATGGACGCGAGACGGATAAGCACTACAAAGTAAGAGAAGGCGATCTCATAGATTATACCGTTCCGCCGCCCAGGAAATTGGTGGTTCAGCCCGAGAACATACCTCTGGATATCAGGTACGAAGACGCGGACATCATAGTCCTTTCAAAACCGCCCGGCATGGTCGTTCACCCGTCTTACGGTCATTATTCGGGAACGCTGGTCAATGCGCTTTTGGCGCACACCAAAGACCTTTCGGGGATCGGAGGGGTGCTCCGCCCCGGAATCGTCCACCGATTGGATAAAGATACCTCGGGGCTCATGCTGATCGCCAAAAACGATTTCGCCCATCGAGCGCTGAGTCGCCAATTGAAAGAGCGAAAAGTGCGAAGGTCCTATTTGGCCTTGGTCCACGGGCGATTTCGCGAGCCCGAGGGCACGATCGAAGCGCCGATAGGACGGAGCGTTAGACATCGCAAAAAGATGGCCGTTCACGCGCCGGTCGCCAGAGAAGCCATCAGTCGATATCGAGTCCTGAAGGAGATCGGAGATTGCACCCTCGTGGAGGTTTCTCTGGAGACGGGGCGAACGCATCAGATACGCGTCCATATGGCCTACGCGCATCACCCCGTGATCGGCGATCCCGTATACGGGTACCGAAAGGAAAAAAACGCGCTCGGCTTGAAGCGGCAGTTTCTGCACGCGTACAGGCTGCGCTTCGCTCACCCGCGGACGGGCGAGGAAATGGAGTTCGTGGATGAACTGCCCGAAGACTTGACGGCTGCGCTGGAGAAGCTGAAGCGCACAAGCCGGTAAATCCAAAGTCCAGCGCGATTGATCAATCGGCGAGCGACAGCGCCAGAACTGCGACGTCGTCCTGAAGAACTCCTCCCGTAAACTCGATCACGTCCTCGAAAACGCAGTACGGGATTTTTTCCGGCGATGGAGGACATTTCGAGATCAAATCGATGAGCCTCTCTTCTCCGAACAAGTCGATCCCTCTCCTGGCCTCGGTAAGTCCATCGGTGTAAAGGAATAGAACATCGCCTTTCAGTATCATCAGCGTTTCTTCTTCGAAGTCGATGTCTGCAAACGCTCCGACCACGGTGGACATTTTTGACAGCTGGAAAGCGCCGGAGGCTCTTTTTACGATCGGAAAGGGGTGTCCCGCATTGCAGTACGCCAAGGTTCCTGTTCTCGCATCCAAAATTCCAAAAAACGCGGTGGCGAACGCCATCGAGGTGGATGCCTCCAAGACGAGATGATTGGTTTTGGCCATTATCGAGGCAGGAGATTGATCGACGTGGGCGTAAGCTTTTATCGCATCCTTTATGAGCGATGTCATCGTCGCCGCTTCTACCCCTTTTCCTGAAACATCTCCGATCAGTATTCCAACGCGCCCGTGCTCGAGCTCAAAGAGGTCGTAAAAATCGCCACCAACCTGAGCGACCTCCGTAGCCGAGCGGTAAAGATGGCCGAAAGAAATGCCGGGAATTCGTTGCGGGATCGTCAGAAGCGCGGCTTGGAGTGTGTCCGCGATATTCCTTTGGGCTTCAAAGAGGCGAGCGTTTTCCAGGGCAAGCGAAATCGAAGCGCCGAGCTTGACCGCGAAGTCGCGCTCAGTATCGTCGAAAGCTTCGATGGCGGCGCGCGAGAAATACAGGATACCCATGCTCGCTTCGCGAATCTTAAGGGGGACGACCATGAGCGAACCGACGTCATACAGTTCGCAGTCTTCCGGATTGGCCCTTGGGTCCTCGCGCGGATTTACTATGGTCAGAGGTTCGCCAATTTCCGCCGACCTCAAAAAGGGCTTCGGTTCGTCATCGGAAAAGCTCTTCTCCGCGATTTCTTTGGGCAAGCCCATGTAATGCTCAATCTTCCAACGTTCGGCCGTGCGCATGAGCATCAGGGCCGATGTTGCCCTTATCGCCTTGGCGACTCTCTCGATCACCTCGGGAATCGTCTCTCTCACGGCGAACGTGGCGCTGATCGTCGCATTGACGTCGTTCAGGATGTCGCTGAGCATTTTCCCTTTTGCCAGGGTTCGCTCGGTGAGCTTCCGTTCTGTTATATCCCTGAGCATGACCAAGAACTCGTCGTAGCCTTTGAGGACCGAGGCCGATACGAGCACGTGGGCAATTTGACCGTCCGCTTTGATAATCTCCATTTCATAAGTTTGCGGTATTCCCGTTTCGTTTATTTCTCTCCACTTATCGAGCATGAAGTTTTTTAGATGGCCGGGTATGAAATCGATGAACGGTCTGCCCTTCAGCTCGCCCGGCGTATATCCGGTCACCCTTTGGAGCTGGGGATTGAAATACCCGAAAGTAGCGTCTTTTTTTACGGTGAAGACCAGGTCGAGCGAGCTATTTAAGATGCTTTCCAGGTACGTCGATACCCGCTTGAGCTCTTGCTCGGCCCTTTTACGCTCCGTTATATCCCGGACGATGGCGATGAAGAAAGTTTCGCCTTTGTGGCTCCAAGCGCCCAGAGATATTTCGATCGGAAACACCGATCCGTCCTTGCGCAGGCCCTCGAACTCCCTTGTTTCGCCAACGTAGGTCGCAATTCCCTTTTTCAGGAGCCGCTCGACGCCGATCTTGTGGAGTTCTCGCAAATGAACTGGGATGATCTTGGCCAGCTCTTTACCGACCATTTCCTCCGCAGAGTAGCCGAAGGTGGTTTCCGCAGCCTTGTTCCAGAAGGTAACTACGCTTCCGCCTTTCGCACAGCCTATTATGGCGTCGGGAGAAGATTGAATGAGCGAGCGAAATCGCTGTTCGCTCTCCTTGAGGAGCTCTTCCGTTCGCTTTCGCTCGGTGATGTCCCGGACTATGGCCACGAAATAGACCTCGCCCTTTGATGTCCAAAAACCGTACGAAAGTTCGATCGGGAATTCGCTCCCGTCCTTTCGCATTCCCACGGTCTCGAATACTCTCTTGACCCGCTCGTATTCCTTGGTCGATATTAGCTGCTTGATTTTTGTCGCATGAACTTCTCGCAGCCTTTCGGGGATAATAAGGTTTAAGGGCTTTCCCACGATTTCTTCATACTTGTAGCCGAAAATCGATTCGGCTGCCTTATTCCAGTAAGAAACCGTTCGACCTTCATCGGCGCATCCGATCACCGCGTCAGTGGCCGATTCCGAAAGCGAGCGAAATCGCTGTTCGCTCTCCTTGAGGAGCTCTTCCGTTCGCTTTCGCTCGGTGATGTCCCGGACTATGGCAAGATTAAGTCCGTATCCGATGGCGATGGGGTATTCGGTTACCTCTACATTTAGTAACCCGCCGTCCTTCTTGGCATAGAGGGTCTCGTAACGAGCGCACGCGTTTTCCTCAATCGCCCTTTTGCGCCTTGCGACCTCGAGAAGTGATCGCGCCGCCACATCAACATCGCGGATTTGCATGCCCAGAAGTTCGCTTCGGCCGTATCCGATGAGGCGGCAAAAGGCATCGTTTGCCGACCGGAATTTGGCTTGCGCATCGACTAGGAATGCGCCGTCAAGTGAAGAGCGCAAAATCGCGCGAAATAGGCCGGCCCCGATATTGCTATCATCGAATTCCCTTTTGATCGGTTCGCCCACCGTAAAGACGGCCTCCTTCTTGAGTTCGGTCGAATTAAGGTTGAGGTGAAGCGCCATTTGGCTGTGCCGATACGCGCGGCCAAAAGGCGCACGCCGCGCTTCACCGGTTATTTACCCGCGGGTCGGGTTTTCTCGCGCCAGTCGAAGCGTCGAGCCGCGACTCGCGAGGAATAATATCGGGGGAGGTTTTCAATGCGAGTTGCGGAAATGCTTCCGAAAGGGGCCAGAAAACTTTTAAAGAACAGGCTACGCGCCAAGGAAAAGGCCCTACTCGCCATGCCCGGATTTACCATTTTCAGGTCCCGGGGTAGGTGGATATGGCCGGTGTATGCGGGAATATTCAGACCCGCCTTTCTCTTAGTCACGAACAAGCGAGCGATCGTCTTGGCAAAAGGGTGGTTCAGGGTTATCTTTTACGCCTGGGACTTGTCGGAGCTCGAATGGGCCGACTTCGAGCCTGGCTGGTTGGCGGACAGAGTTACGGTAACCGCCGGCGGATTCAACACGCATGTCCTTTTTCCCAAGGGGATAAGAAAGGCGACGAAGCAGCTCGTTCACGGCATTTGGCAGCTCATAAGCGCCAAGCGCAAGCGCAAGAAGCGAAAAATCGCGTAAACTTCTCAGTACCTTTCTTCGACTTTTGATTCCCGCTCGACGCGCAGCGCGTAGGTCGTGCGCTCGACGCGCTTTGTCGAAGCGATCTCCGACTTCAAATCCTCCGGGATATTCGACGACATGAGCCCTTCGATCGCGTTGGAATCGACCTTGAGCACTTCCTCCCAAAGGCCGCGCGGCTCCAGGATCTGCCTGAGGCGATCTGCATCGTAAGTATAGCTTTTCCTTTCTTGACGGGTTATGTGACCGATCGTGCCGAACACGCGAAAGATTTTGTGGGTTTCGCAGTAGGCGTGGATTTCGGCCTTTAGCTCTTCCAGTCGGTGGTTCGCCTCTTTGATCGAACGGCTCGTTTCGATGTACTCGTCGACCATCGAGCGAATATCGACCATCTCCGTCTTGCCGATCGCGCTTTTAACTATTTCCTGATCGGCAAAATACGGACAGTGCTGCTTGAAGCTACACCAGTGACACAACGGGTTCTCGATGGGGGGAAAGTCACCATCGGATATGCCCTGCGCAACCCGCAAAATCTCTTCTTTGGTCTGCGCCAATTGCTCCTCCGACCTAGTGGAGGTCATTTTCCGATTCGGGATGAGGAAGTATAAGGATAGCTTTTCGGGGACGACACCCCAAACCTGTTCGGCCGCGAGGTAATAGATAGAAAGCTGAAAGTCCCTTTCCACTTGAACCTTCGGCGGCAGCCGCTTGTTGGTTTTATAATCAATTATTTCGAATCCGCCCGACGGCAGCTTGTCCACCCGATCGATGAATCCGACGACGTTTACGCCATCCACGTCTATGGAGAACCTGTGCTCGATCGCGATTGGAACCGAGAATTCGCCGGCATTCGTGACGTAATATTGCTCGATAATCTTGCACGCATAATCGAGGTAGTTTTGCTCTTCGACCTCGTTATCGTAGCCCTCCGAATCCCAGTTTTCGACCAATGCGTTTTTAATGTCCTCCAAGCTGGGGGGGTTGGGAGTAGCAACGTCGTACATGAATCGAAGGGCTTTGTGCAAGCTGTTTCCGAAGCTCAAATCGGGGGATCTTTTCGTCGGAAGCTTGTCGATGTATTGGAATTTATATGACAAGGGGCACTTTTGATAGCTCGATATGGAGGAATAGCTAAGCCTCATGTTCTCACCTGCATCGGTGCTTTTGCGCAATGGCTTGTCAGATGAGTCTACCTCAAAGAAGCGGTTGGGTCAATAGGGAGCGCTCTTGATTTGAACACAAAATTTGCCCAGTTTTTTGCGCTTTCGCGTCGCCGCGTTCGGGATACGAATTCCGCCGTTTTTCGGTGCAGGCGCGGTCCCCGATCTGGCCGTCTGCGCATGCGTCCACGAAATGTCGTTTGGTATGCGGATATTTACGCGTACGCCAATCCGCGACGGTGCGTTTTGGACGCGAACGCGCGGTTGATCGCGCATCGTTTTTTCGCGTTTCCGGAAATGGAACCATTTTAGGGCGGTAATCGGACGGACGCGCGTTTTCATTCGTGCCCGTGCACCTTATGCGGGTTAACGACATCGGTCCGTTCGGGGAACGGACCCCGCAAATCACATCGCGCGGTTTTCGGTTTATCGGACATCTGTGGCGGTATTTCATCCTCGGACGGATGAACGGAAACGGTCCGTTCGGGGAACGGACCCTACGGTTCGCTCGGGCGTTCGGCGGACGGATGATCGTTCACGCGCAGTTCGAACATCGCAATCCGGCGCAGGGTCCGATCCCCGATCGGGCCGATCGTTCGCGCGTCAACGGTCGTTGGTTGGATCGAAAGCGATAACGCGTTTGCCTAATTGCCGATCGCGCGGTTAGCGAGCTCGGGGATACGGCGCGAAAATTGAACGCCGCCAATTTCTGCTTAAATCGCGGTCGATAAATGCCCGGTTAGCGCTTTCCTTGCACCGCGGCTGTCTTTCTGGTAAGATTGCAAAAACCTTTAAACTAGTCCGGCGAGGCTAGCAAGGAGTTGAAAGGAAATATGCGAATAGATAACGCCTTTTTGCCGTCGAGCGGAAGGCGTTTTTTTCTCGCAAGGGGCGGTGAGGATGGCCGAATTCAAGGTTAAATCGCTCGTCATGGACGATGCCGCCGTTAACCGAGCTTTGACGAGAATTGCGCACGAGATAATCGAGAAAAACAAGGGGACGTCGAATCTGGCGCTGGTCGGAATAAGGAGCCGGGGCATCTATATCGCCAGGCGCCTTGCGGAAAAGCTGGAGGAAATCGAGGGTTCACCGGTGCCCGTGGGATTGCTGGACATTTCCTTCTATCGAGACGACGTGGCGCTTCATCCCAGAGCTCAAGTGCATCGGACGGACATACCGTTTGACGTCAACGGAAAAACGATCGTCCTCGTCGATGACGTGCTTTTCACGGGTAGAACGACGCGTGCTGCGCTCGATGCGCTGATGGATTTGGGGCGTCCGGCACGGATACAACTCGCCGTGATGATCGATCGCGGGCACAGAGAGCTCCCAATCAGAGCCGATTTCGTGGGCAAAAACCTTCCGACGGCGCTTAAAGAGCGAGTAAGGGTGAACGTGGCGGAAGTGGACGGAGAAGATTCCGTGGTGATCGGAGAAGAGGTCTGAGCATGACGCAGCTGCGCGGTAAAGACTTATTGGGAATAGCGGACCTCGACAAAGAGGAAATCGAACTGATCCTCGACGTCGCCGATTCCTTCAAGGAAGTGTCGGAGCGCCCCATCAAGAAGGTTCCCGCACTGCGAGGCAAAACCGTCGTTAACCTTTTCTGCGAACCGAGCACCCGGACGAGGACCTCGTTCGAAATCGCGGCGAAGAGGCTCAGCGCCGATGCCGTAAACATAAACGTTTCCGCGAGTGCGATAGCAAAGGGCGAAAGCCTGCGCGATACCGCCAAAACCCTTCTGGCGATGTCCACCGATCTCGTGGTGGTGAGGCATTCCGCCTCGGGCGCCGCGAAGCTTATCGCAGATGTCGTAGATTGTTCGGTGGTCAACGCGGGCGACGGATCTCACGAGCATCCCACCCAAGCTTTACTAGACGTATACACTATGAGGAATCGATTCGGATCGCTCGAAGGCTTGAAAGTGGCGATAGTCGGCGACATATCGCACAGCCGCGTGGCGAGGTCGAACGCTTTGGCCTTAACTAAGATGGGCGCTGAAGTAGCCTTTGTGGGACCACCGACCCTCATGCCGGCTGAGGTTGAGAAGCTCGGAGTGCGCGTTTTCTACCGCTTGGACGACGTTTTAGCGGAATCCGACGTGATTTACCTATTGAGAATGCAGCTGGAAAGGCAGAAGGAAAGCCTTTTCCCGTCCGTTCGAGAGTACGCGGCGCTGTACGGGATGAACGCCCTGCGTCGGAGGGCGATGAAAAAAGGGGCGATCGTCATGCATCCCGGGCCCATGAATAGGGGCATCGAGCTCACCTCAGATGTGGCGGATGCCGCGGATACTTTGATAGCCGATCAGGTGACGAACGGCGTGGCGGTCAGGATGGCCGTTCTTTACCTGCTGATGGGGGGAGGAACCGATGAGCGATAGGCTTCTCGTAAAAGGCGGAAGGCTCATCGACCCGAAAAACGGCCGGGACGGGATGTTCGACCTTCTGATCGAAGACGGAAAGGTCGTCGCCGTCGATGTCGACACAAACGCCGATGCGCGGATCCTGGATGCGACCGGGAAGCTCGTCGTTCCCGGCTTGATAGACGTCCACGTTCACTTGAGGGAGCCCGGAAGGGAGGACGAAGAAACCATCGAGAGCGGGCTGAAGGCGGCGGTAAAAGGGGGGTACACCGCGGTCGCCTGCATGCCCAACACGAATCCCGTCAACGACGAGGCGTCGATAACGCGTTATATCATCGAAAGGAGCCGCCGTGTCGGACTTGCCAAAGTTTTCCCGATAGGCTCCATCAGCAAAGGGCTAGCCGGCGTCGAGCTTTCCGAGATGGGCGAGCTCATCGCGGCCGGAGCGATAGGCTTCACAGACGACGGGCGCTGCGTTAAGAACTCCGGTTTAATGAGGCGAGCGCTCGAATACTCCAAGGTGTGGGATGCGCTCGTGATTTCCCACGCGGAAGATGCCGATCTGACCTCGGGAGGTCAGATGAACGAGGGGTACTACTCGACGGTCCTGGGGCTGAAAGGAATGCCCGCCGAAGCCGAAGAGATCGCGGTCGCGAGAGACTGCCTTCTCGCCGAGCTTACCGGCGCGCGCCTTCACGTTGCGCACGTTTCGATTCCCGGCAGCCTGAGGTTCATAAAATCGGCCAAGAAGCGAGGAGTCCGAGTAACGTGCGAGGTCACCCCGCATCATCTAACTTTGAGCGATGACATGCTTTGCGGCTACGATACCAATTTCAAGGTCAATCCGCCGCTCCGCTCAAAGCGTGACGTCGAAGGCTTGAGGGAGATGCTCGAGGACCCTTCGACGGTCGACTGCATCGCGAGCGATCACGCGCCCCACGCACCGCACGAAAAGGAACTCGAGTTCGAGAAGGCCCCATTCGGACTGATAGGTCTGGAAACGACCTTGGGCGTTGTGCTGACGGACCTGGTCGGTGGGGGGATCATCGACCTGAACCGTGCAATCGAGCTCATGACCGCAGGTCCGGCAAGGGTTCTTGGAATAAGCGGAGGAAGCTTGGGCGTTGGAGATGCGGCGGACGTCACGATCATAGATACTGAAGCTGAAGTGGAGATCGAGCCAGAGTTCTTCGAATCGAAAAGCCGAAATACTCCGTATGCCGGAAGGCGGCTCAGAGGAGTTGCGGATTCTGTTTTGATAAGCGGAAAGATCGTGCTGGAAAACCGGGAATTTCTAGGGGAAAATGCGATGGTAAATACCTAGGGGCGGGGTTGCGACGGTGGCGGAAAAGAGGGCGATTTTAGCGCTCGAGGACGGAACGATATTTCGGGGATACGGCTTTGGGGCCGAAGGGGAAACAAGCGGCGAGGTCGTGTTCAACACCAGCATGTGCGGATACCAGGAAATATTGACCGATCCCTCGTATGCCGGACAAATAGTCGTGATGACCTATCCGCATATCGGAAACTACGGCGTCAACCACAAGGATTTCGAGTCTCGCGCGCCGTTCGTGGAGGGCTTCGTCGTGAGGGAGTATTCTAAAAGCTACAGCAACTGGCGCGCCGAGGGATCGCTGGGAGAATTTTTGCGCAGCTTCGGAATCGTCGGAATAGAAGGCGTGGATACGCGGGCTCTTACGAAGCACATACGGACCGCCGGGGCTATGAGGGGAGTTATCTCCACTGAGGATCTGGACGAGAAGTCGCTGGTGCAAAAGGCGCGCGCGGTTCCGCCGATCGTCGGGCGAGACTTGGTGAAGGACGTAACCTCTAGGCATCCCTACGAATGGTCCAAGCCGGAGGAGAAAGCGTTTAACGTCGTAGCATACGATTTCGGGATAAAAAGAAACATTTTGCGCTGTTTGGAAGCGGTCGGTTGCGAGGTTACCGTGGTTCCCGCGACGACGCCGGCGAGCGAAGTGTTGGCGACGAACCCCGACGGCGTTTTTCTCTCAAACGGACCCGGGGATCCGGAGCCGTTGGGTTACGCCATAGCGGCGATTCGCTCGCTTATTGGAAAAAAACCGATATTCGGAATTTGCCTCGGTCACCAGCTGCTGAGCTTGGCTCTCGGGGCGAGGACATATAAGCTAAAGTTCGGACATCGCGGCGCCAACCATCCCGTGAAGAATTTGGCGACCGGCAAGGTTGAGATAACATCGCAAAATCACGGCTTCGCGGTCGATGCCTCGAGCTTGGGTGTTCAAGGCGAGAAATGGCGCGTTGGCTCGTCCCTTCCGATCGGCAACCGGCCGGGCAGAAGCGACTTCGGTCCCGTGGAAATAACGCACGTAAACCTCAACGACGGGACGATCGAGGGGCTGAGGTGCCTCGAGCTTCCGGCCTTCTCCGTGCAGTACCACCCGGAAGCATCGCCCGGACCTCACGATTCGGCGTATCTTTTCAGGAAGTTCGGACAGCTTATGGAGAGTTACAGGAGATGAAGCACGTTGATGTCGTGAGGAAACAGTTCGGTCCGCAAGCGGCCCAATATTCGGGGGGATGCTTTGCAGAAGGCGAATCCCTCGATGTGCTCTTGAGTTTGGTTGAACCGAGAGAGACGGATGAGGCGCTGGACATAGCAACAGGTGCCGGTTTTATGGCCGCCACATTGGCGCCGCTCGTCAGGGAAGTGATAGCTTCCGATGTTACGGAGGAGATGCTGAAGCGAGCCGAAATGCTTTTCAGGGAGCGATCTCTCGGCAACGTAATTACCGATATCGTGAACGCGGAAGCTCTTCCCTACGCCGATGGCGTTTTCGATATAGTTACCTGCCGCATAGCGGCGCATCATTTCGAAAGCGCAAGGAGGGCTCTTCAGGAGATGGCCCGCGTCCTCAAGCCGGGCGGTCGATTGGGCATCGCCGACACCGCGTCACCGCCCGACGGGCGAGTGGATTCGCTCCTGAACGCGGTGGAAAAATTGAGGGATCCCTCGCATGTGAGGAATTACAGCGAACAGGAATGGAGATCCTTGCTCGCCGATTGCGGGTTGGCGATAGATCGCATCGTGAGCGGGGAGTTCGAACTGGATTTCGACGAGTGGGTTTTTCGTGCGGGAACCCCCGATAAAAGGATAAGGCAGATCAAAAAAATGCTGCTGGGCGCACCATCGGATGTCAAAGAGGCCCTGAAGGTGAAAGAAGAGGACGGCAAGATTGGGTTTTCCGTCTTTTGGATCGCGATAGGTGCGAGAAAGCCGGTCGCCGATGCTGGAGAGACGCATTTGTGAGACCAACTGACTTTAGCCTTTCCGAGCCGGGCCGCGCGCGACGGCGGGATCGGCGGAGAGCTCGAGAGGCGCTCGGGACGGTTCGAGCGCGCCGATTAAAACGATATTGGGATCGCTGCCGCGCGGGTGAGGGGCCGGATTCGTCGGTCCCCGAGCCGCGAGGAAAGCGATCGACATGCGAACGAGCGAAGAAAGCGAGGAGCGATAAGTGCCGCGTCGGGACGACCTGAAAAAGATACTAATCGTGGGATCGGGCCCCATAATCATCGGGCAAGCCTGCGAGTTCGACTATTCGGGAACCCAGGCCTGCAAAGTTCTTCGCGAAGAAGGCTTCGAGGTGGTCCTCGTGAACTCCAATCCCGCGACCATAATGACGGACCCGGAGTTCGCCGATCGAACGTACATCGAACCGATTACGCCGAGGGTCGTTGAAAAAATCATCGCTCGCGAGCGGCCGGACGCTTTGCTGCCCACGCTTGGCGGCCAGACCGGCCTCAACACGGCGGTTGCCCTGGCCGAGGAAGGCGTTCTGGATGAATATGGAGTGGAGCTCATCGGCGCAAAGCTGGATTCGATAAAAAAGGCCGAGGACAGAAGCCTCTTCAAGGAAGCCATGCGCAGGATCGGCTTGGATCTTCCAAGAAGCGGCTTCGCCTACAACTTGAACGAGGCGCAGGGAATAGTCGAGGACATAGGCTTTCCGGTCGTCGTGAGACCGAGCTTTACCCTGGGCGGCACGGGCGGCGGGGTGGCTTTCAACAACGAGGAGTTCACCGCGATCGTATCGAATGGGCTCATGCTTTCGCCGATATCCGAGGTTCTCATAGAAGAATCCGTCCTCGGGTGGAAGGAATACGAGCTCGAGGTGATGCGGGACCTCAACGACAACGTCGTCATCGTCTGCTCGATCGAAAACTTCGATCCCATGGGGGTTCATACAGGCGATTCCATAACCGTGGCGCCAGCTCAGTCGCTGAGCGACAAGGAATATCAGCGACTGCGCGACGCGGCTATCGCGATCATGAGGGAGATCGGCGTCGAAACGGGTGGATCCAACATCCAGTTCGCCGTCGATCCCCGGAATGGTCGCCTCGTGGTCATCGAGATGAATCCGAGGGTATCGCGCTCGTCGGCGCTCGCTTCCAAGGCGACGGGATTCCCCATAGCCAAATTTGCCGCAAAATTGGCCGTGGGTTACACGTTGGACGAAATAGCCAACGATATCACAAAGGAGACACCGGCGTCGTTCGAACCGACGATCGATTACGTGGTCGTGAAAATCCCGCGCTTCACTTTCGAAAAGTTCCCCGAGGCCGACGATACCCTGACGACCAAGATGAAATCGGTCGGCGAGGCGATGGCAATAGGAAGGACGTTCAAAGAAGCCTTGCAAAAAGCGATACGCTCGCTTGAAACGGGAAGGTACGGGCTTGGTGCGGACGGAAAAGACGAAATAGAACCCGAGCTGCTGACCAAGAAGCTTTCTATCCCGAACGAAGAGCGCATTTTTTATATCAAATACGCCCTCGCGAGCGGCATGACCGCGGACGAAATCGCGGATCTTTCGAGGATCGATCCGTGGTTCATCCAGCAGATGCGGGAAATCGTGGAGCTTGAAAAGAGGATAGCCGAAGAAAACATCCGAAGCATCTCCGCGGAGCTTTTGCGGGAGGCGAAAAGGTGCGGATTTTCAGACTGGCAAATAGCGCATCTCACCGGCGCTACCGAAAAGCAGGTGAGGGACAGGCGGTTGGCGGACGGAGTGAGGGCCACCTTTAAGACGGTCGATACGTGCGCGGCCGAGTTCGAGGCATATACGCCTTACTATTACTCAACCTATGAAGATGAAGATGAGGTTAAGCCTTCTACGAAACCGAAAATTATGATACTTGGTTCTGGGCCAAACAGGATCGGTCAGGGGATCGAGTTCGATTATTGCTGCGTTCACGCCTCGTTTGCCCTGAAAGAAGAAGGCTACGAAACTATCATGGTGAACTGCAATCCCGAGACGGTTTCCACCGACTACGACACCTCCGATCGCCTTTACTTCGAACCGCTCACTTTCGAGGACGTGATGAACATCGTGGAGGTTGAGCGGCCGGAGGGGGTGATAGTGCAGTTCGGAGGCCAAACGCCGTTGAAGCTAGCTCAAGCGCTGGAAAAGGCCGGGGTTCCTATCATCGGGACGTCCCCCGATTCGATCGATTTGGCGGAAGACAGAAAGCGGTTTGGATCGCTTTTGCGCAAGCTGAAAATAAGTCAACCCGAGGCGGGAACGGCGACTTCAGTACGGGAAGCGCTGCGAGTAGCGCGGCAAATCGGATACCCGCTTTTGGTGAGGCCATCTTATGTGCTCGGAGGGCGAGCGATGGAGATCGTCTACTCCGAAGACATGCTGGAGGGTTACATTAAGAGGGCGGTAAAGGCATCGCCGGAACACCCGGTATTGATCGACAAGTTTTTAGAGGGTGCGATCGAGGTGGACGTCGACGCCATTTCGGACGGAGAACGCGTATTGATAGGGGGAATCATGGAGCATATAGAGGAAGCGGGAATACATTCCGGCGATTCCGCGTGCGTCATTCCTCCTCATACGCTGCCGGAAGAGACGATAACGGCGATCGAAGTGCATACCAGGCGGCTGGCGATGGCCCTGAACGTGAAGGGTCTGCTGAATATACAGTACGCCGTAAAGGACGGCGAAGTTTATGTTTTGGAGGTTAACCCCCGAGCCTCGAGGACGGTGCCGTTCGTGTCCAAGTCGGTGGGCGTACCGTTGGCCAAGGTGGCCGCGAAAGTGATGGTGGGCAGGTCGCTTAAGGATCAAGGAATAACCGAAATGCCGCCAATGCGCCACGTATCGGTGAAAGAGGCCGTTCTGCCGTTCGGAAGATTTCCGGAAGTGGATACGGTTTTGGGCCCGGAGATGAAATCGACCGGCGAGGTCATGGGCATAGACACGGATTTCGCCGATGCCTACGCGAAATCCCAGATCGCCTGCGGGTTCGAGCTCCCAACGGAGGGCAAAGTTTTCATAAGCGTGTGCGATAAAGACAAGCCCGCAGTAGTCCCGATCGCCAAAGAGTTCGCCGAGCTCGGTTTCAGCCTCGTTTCGACAAGGGGCACCGCCGAAATCCTCAAGGCTTACGGAATCGACGTGGAGGTCGCCTTAAAGGTCCAAGAGGGGAGGCCGAACGTCGTCGATCTCGTCAAAAACGGGGAGCTGGGGCTGATCATCAACACTCCCTGGGGAATGGGCCGCAAGGACGGATATGAAATACGGACCGCAGCTGCATCGCATGGCGTTCCCTGCATAACGACGGTTTCCGCGGCCAGAGCTGCCGTAAAGGCGGTGGAGGCGGCCAAGAAGCGAAAGCTTACGGTTAAACCTATTCAAGATTACCATTCGGAATCGAACGAGGGAAAAGAGATGGAGCCGGAGCCGAGCGCGAATGGGGAGCTCCTTTTCGAGTGAGCGCGATTTTAGCGGCGAAATCGGCCGACGTGCGATCGCCGATCGATCGCGGCTATTCGAGCGATGGGCTTTTATCGTGGACCGATGGCCCGATTGCGCGCGACGCGAATCCGGGGCCAGCTGAAAGGCGATCGAGCGATCTCTTTCGGGAAGAGGGGCAAGGTCGGTGCGCGAGCGGCAAGGCGTAAGAACGAAAGGGCGTTTATGACGTACCAGGTTAAGTTGGAAGTATTCGAAGGCCCGTTCGACCTTTTATTGAGCTTGATAGCTAAGCAGAAGGTCGACATTTACGACGTTCCAGTCGCGAAGATAACCGACGAGTACCTCGCGTACATCAAGGCACTTCAAGAGATCGATCTGGAGGTCGCAACGGAATTCCTTCTCGTGGCGTCGGCGCTTCTCTCGATGAAAGCCGAGGCGCTCTTGCCGAAAGAACGACAGAGCGAAGAGGCCGAAGTCTCGCCTGAAGAGGCGCGCGAAAACCTGATAGCCAGGCTTATCGAGTACGGGAAGTTCAAAAGCGCCGCCGCGGCGCTTGCCGCTGTATACGAGTCGCAGTCGAGGTACTTCGCGCGCGAGGTCGATGACGAGTTGGACTTCGCTTCCGGATCTCCCTGCGAGATAGAAAACGCGGTGCCCGACGCCCTGAGGCACTTCTATATGGAGCTAACCAAAGGTTCGCAATCGGTGCTCGACGCGGAACACATCGCCGCGGAACCACTGAGGCTGGATTTGTTCATGGATATGATCAGAAGCAAGATCGCCATATCGGGGAGGCGAACGTTTAGGGAGCTCGCGATGGAGTGCTCCAGCAAATCGGAAGTCATCGCCTGCTTTTTGGCGATTTTAGAGCTGTACAAGAGGGGCGAGATCGAGGTCGGCCAGGCGCAGGTTTTCGGAGAGATCGAAGTCGCGCCTGTCGTGGGCGAGGCGGTCGCGGTATGAATCTTAAAAGCGCCCTGGAATCCATCCTGTTCATCGCGGATCAGCCTTTAACGCTTTCGAAGCTAGCCGAGGTCACCGAGGCCGGCGAAATCGATGTGAGGGCGGCTCTCGATGAATTGTCGAACGACTACGCCGCCAACCAGAGGGGAATCCTCTTGCGGCAGGTGGCCGGCGGCTACCGCTTGTTCACCAACCCGATCAACGCTCGATACGTGGAACGGCTCTTCAAGATGAGCGAAGCGAGGCGTTTGAGCCGCGCCGCCATGGAGGTCCTATCCATCATCGCTTATAAGCAGCCGGTGACGAGGATTCACATAAATGCGGTGAGGGGCGTAAACTCGGACGCTGCGCTGTCGACGCTGGTTGGAAGGGGTCTCGTAAGAGAGGTCGGCAGGCAAATCGCTCCGGGAAATCCGATACTTTACGGAACGACCAAACAATTTCTCGAAGCGTTCGGTTTGAAAAGCCTTTCCGATCTCCCGCCCTTGGATGGTTTTGAGCCGGATGGGGAGACCAAAGAGCGGATAGAGAACAACCTGAAGTCCTAGGTTGACGTATGTTGGAGTGCCTTAACGCCGCGCGATCGCACTCGCTATTGCGCGATTATAGCTAGATCACGAGGTGCTCGCGCGCCGTCAAGGAAGCGGATCGCTGCCATCCGCCGCTTATTTACGGTAAAATCTTCCGCGGCCGCTGCGTTAATGGGAGGGGCGATGAGCGTACTTCAAGCCGTTTTCTTGGGTGCCGTTCAGGGGTTGGCCGAGTTTCTGCCCATAAGTTCGTCCGGGCATTTAGTGCTGATTCCGTGGTTTTTCGGCTTCAGAGATCCCGGATTGGCGTTCGATGCCTCGCTTCACTTCGGAACGGCCATAGCCGTTTTGGGATTCTTCTGGCGGGATTTCGAGCGGCTGCTTAGAGCTTTCGCCAAGAGCGTGGCGACGAGATCCATCGATTCTCCAGACGCGAAGCTTTCTTGGTATCTGGTTATCGCATCGATTCCCGGGGGGCTCGCGGGGATTCTTTTGGAGAAAAAGGCCGAAGATTTCTTCAGGGCCCCGCTTTTGGTGGCGGCGAGCTTGGCCGTCATGGGAATAGTGCTGTTTGCCGCGGATAAACTGAGCGCTCGAGCGAAGGACATGTCAAACTTGGGCTTGAAAGATGCCCTTCTCATCGGCGGCATGCAGGCCTTAGCCATAATCCCCGGCGTTTCTCGGTCCGGAATAACGATCACGACCGGTCTCATGAGGAATTTCGATAGAAAAGACGCCGCTCGCTTTTCTTTTTTGCTTTCCGCTCCGATTACGCTGGGAGCCGCACTTTACGAGGCCAGGAAGCTCTTCGAGATAAAGCCGGACGCGACGTTTTTCGCGGGGGTGACGACTTCGGCAGTCGTCGGCTATATGAGCATAAAATACCTGCTCAAATACCTCGAAGTTAGGAGCTTCGCGGCCTTCGCCGCGTATCGGCTGATCCTGGCGTCGATCGTCGTGATCGTGTACGCGTCCAGATAGCGGGATAAAGGTGAATGTTTTTACCGTTGCACTATAATAAAAGCGACGAACCGAACAATCGCCGAGGGCGGGACACGGCGATCGATATATAAACGTTAAGTAAACATTTAAAAGGCGAATCGATGGCAAAAAGGCAGTCCACCTCAAAGGCCAAAGCCAAGCGAGGGGCGAGAGCCGCGAAACCTATCAGGCAAAGCCACGTAGAAGAGGCGTATGGCATAGCCCTGGTCACCATCGGAATCATCGCCGGAATAAGCGTATACTCAAACGCTTCCGGAATCGTGGGCAGATGGCTGGATGAAGCTCTGGGCTGGCTCACCGGAGCCGGAAGATATTTGATTCCGCCGGCGACCGTGGCGTTCGGGCTCTTATATCTCGTGGGAAGAAATCGAGCGGATTTTCGGGCGATAGGACTGGGAGCTCTGTTGTCTTTCGTCAGCCTAACGGCCATCTTCGCGCTGCGAGCTCCGCAAAGCGCCATCTTCGAGCGCGGAAACATCGAAAAGTACGGCGGAATATTCGGCTCAAGCCTCGCCTACGTCGCGAGATCTCTTTTCGGCGAGATCGGCGCGTACGTCGTGGTGACATCGATGTTTCTCGCTGGGTTCGTCATAACTACGAGGATTTCACTGGTGGAGGCGACAAAAAGCGCGATGCGCGCGCTGAAGATTTCCGCTTTCCGCAATGACGAGCGGGGCTCCGAGGCTGAGCACAAGCGGGCGAGGAAGCGGAAATTCGAACCGGAAATAGTGGATACTTCTCCCCCGGCCCAAAAAACGCGCAGGATCGAACCGGTTGAAACGGTTCAAATCAAAGAGCCGGAGTTCGCTTCTAAAGAGACCGTTCAGCTGAAAATCGACATTCCGGAACCGGCTCGGGGAGGAGAATATCGGCTGCCGCCGTTGACGCTTCTTCGCAGAACCACATCGAAAGGTCTTTTGGGAACGAAGGACGCAAAGGAAAACAGCCAAGTTCTCGAGAAAACGCTGCGCGATTTCGAGGTCGACGGCCACGTCACGAGGGTTATAAAGGGCCCGACGGTCACGCGTTACGAGATCGAGCTGGCCGCGGGAGTAAAGGTAAACCGCGTGCTATCGCTCGCAGACGATATCGCATTGGCCCTCGCCACCGCTGACGTGCGGATCCTCGCGCCGATTCCGGGGCGCAGCGCCATAGGCATAGAGGTTCCGAACCAATACAGGGAGCTCGTGACGCTCGGCGACATCCTGACGTCGGACGCGGCGGCCGTTGAACCGGGCGTTTTGACGTTCGGCGTCGGAAAGGATATCGGCGGAGCTGCCGTATTGGCGAACATCGGAGAAATGCCGCACCTTTTGATAGCCGGAGCTACCGGTTCCGGGAAGAGCGTTTGCGTGAACTCGATCCTCATGAGCGTTTTGATGCGAGCGAGGCCGGATCAGGTTAAGATGATTTTGATCGATCCGAAGAGGGTTGAGCTGAGCGCTTACAACGACATTCCGCATCTCCTCACGCCGGTGGTGACCAATCCGAAGCAAGCGGCATCCGCGCTCGCTTGGGCGGTCTCCGAGATGGAAGAGCGCTATGAACTGCTTCAGAAAGCCGGCGTAAAGAACATCGATTCATTCAACGCTTCCCTGAACGGAAAGAAGAGGGGCGAATTCGAATTCATGCCCTATATCCTCGTTGTCATCGACGAGCTGGCCGATCTGATGATGGTGGCGCCGAACGACGTGGAAGACGCCATTTGTCGCATAGCGCAGCTCGCGAGGGCGGTCGGAATCCACCTGGTGGTGGCCACGCAGAGGCCATCGACCGACATCATAACCGGCCTTATAAAAGCGAACATCATCTGCCGCATCGCCTTCGCGGTGGGCTCGCAAATAGACTCTCGGGTGATTTTGGATTCCCCGGGAGCCGAAAAGCTCATAGGCAAAGGAGATATGCTTTTCTCAACCCCGACTCACTCGAAGCCGCAGCGGATACAGGGTGCTTATGTCACCGAGCAGGAAATCGAGCTGGTCACCGAGTACGTCAGAAAACAGGCGAAGCCCGAATATCGGCCCGAGATCGTCGAAGAGTCAAAAGGGCAGTTCGGAATGGAATTCGACGACCCGCTGCTGGATGAGGCCATGACGATCGTCGTCAATTCGGGACAGGCTTCGGTATCCATGCTCCAACGGCGATTGCGAATAGGATATTCGAGGGCCGCGCGCCTCGTCGACATGCTCGAGGCGAAAGGAATTGTGGGCCCCTACGAGGGAAGCAAACCGAGGGCGGTCCTCCTAACGCCGGAAGATTTGGACGATCTCAGGGAGCGAGAGCTGGCCGATTGGGAGTAAAGGGCTTGAAGGGAGCGGGGATTTGCCTTTTGCTCCGCGCGCGCTCGCGGCGGCCGGTCTGGGCATCGAGCGCCGCGAGGGGTTGCATCTTTTCAATGCGCAAACCATAATGCTTAATGATCGATCGACGAATGCTCTCACTTGATTATCGCTGCAGTTAAAATCCCTAAAATGGCCGCTTAAACCGCAAAAAGTTTCGGAACATAAATAAGCATTATGGGCGAGAACGACTTCGTCGACGGACAAAAAAAGACCATCGGTGGCTCGCTTTCGGACGCCCGAAGGCGCAAGGGAGAAAGCGTGGAAGAGGTTGAAAGTGCGACTAAAATAAGGGCGCGCTTTCTGCGAGCCTTAGAAGAGGACGACTTTGCGGCCATCCCGGGCGACGTGTACGCAAAAGGCTTCATCAAAACCTACGCGGAGTACCTCGGACTTGACCCCGAGCCGCTCATCCAGCAGTATAAGAGGGAGTACGATCACCCGGTAAAGTTCGATGTCCGACGCCAGGCCGAGCCCATCGAAGAGCGAAGGGCAGACTGGGGCAAGAGATTCGCCATGACCGTGGCCGTGATTGCGTCGCTGCTCGCGCTACTTTACTGGGGAGCGACGGCCTCGAAGCAGACCGCCGAAAGAGAAATGCGGTCGCATAACGCGGTGACGCCTAAGACTTCGGAAACGAGGCAAAAGTCCGAGCAGACGACGGCTCCGACGACCACCGCGAAACCGAGCGGCATCAATATTTCTGCGACCGCCACCGCAGATGAAGGCTGCTGGCTCTCGGTGGTGGCCGATGGGAGACAGGTGTTCGAAGGGACCCTTCAAAAAGGACAGACGCAGGAGTTCAAGGCGGACAAGTCGATAACGCTTTACATAGGCAACGCCGGCGGCATTTCGCTGAAGCGCGACGGCAAGGACGTGGGACCGCTGGGCGAAAAGGGCGCCGTAGTGCAGAAAACGTTCACAACAGAGGGAAACTGATGGCCAAAGAAAACTCCTTCGATGTGGTCTCCGAGGTGAATTTTCAAGAGATCGACAACGCGGTGAATCAAGCGAACAAAGAAATATCCACGAGGTACGATTTCAAGGGCAGCTCGAGCCGCGTGACGTGGGATAAAGGGAGCGGAGTCGTCCTCGTGGACGCGGACGACGAATTCAAGCTAAAGGCCGCGAAAGACGTTTTTCATTCCAAGCTCATACGTCGGGGTATAGACCTGAAGTCTTTGATCTACGGCAAGGTTGAGAAAGCTTCGGGAGGAGCCGTTCGCCAAGAAGCGCGGGTACAATCGGGAATCCCGCAGGAAAAGGCGCGAGAGATAAACAAGTACGTCAGATCGGCACATCTTAAAGTTCAGGTACAGATAGAGGGCACTAAGCTCAGGGTGAGCGGGAAGAGCAGGGACGAGCTTCAGAAGGCGATCGCGCTCTTGAAGGAAAAAGATTTCGGAATTCCGCTTCAGTTTACTAACTACAGAACTCTATAAGCGTCGGGTGGCGTCGTGAGGCGGTGCCTTGAAGGAATTTCGGTATTCTCGCCATCGCATGATCCCCTCGGTCGTGCATTGAGGGCCGATCGCGGGCGGTTCGCGCGGGTTCCTAAGTCGGGGCGGACGAAGCGAACCCGGCCGGCTGTTTAGCGATATAGCGTCGGACGATAAGAGCCCAGCAGCCGCGGTGAGTATCGGCGCCTCTCTTGGAGAGAACATCGATGTCGATCAAAGTCTCGATCATAACTTTGGGTTGCGCAAAGAACGAGGTCGACAGCTCGTACATGCGGGCTTCGATAGAGGGCGGAGGGGGAGAATTGGTCGATGACCCACGCTCCGCCGACGTTGTGATAGTGAACACCTGCGGATTTATCGTGCCCGCGAAGAGAGAATCGATCGACGCTTTGCTCGATGCGATTTCGCTTAAAGTCGAGGATGAATCGAAGAAAATAGTCGCCACGGGTTGCCTCGTGGAAAGATACGGCGAGGAGCTCGCCGCGGAGATCCCCGAAGTGGATCTGCTGGTCGATTTGGCCGGGGAGCGGGATATTTGGAGCTTGATTAAAGGGAAAGCGGCGGGGTTGACAAAAGGCGATCCCGCCCGACGCGGCGAGTACGGAATGAGGGTCGCCGACGGAAAGCCCTCAGACTACCTTTTGATCGCCGATGGATGCAACAACAACTGCTCGTATTGCGCCATCCCAACGATCAGGGGCCCCTACAAGTCCAGGCCTATGGGCGAAGTACTGAACGAAGCCAAATTCCTGGTGGATAGCGGAGTCAAAGAGATATCGCTCATTGCTCAGGACACGACGGCTTATGGCCTGGACCTTTATGGCGAGAGGAAGCTCCCAGAATTGCTGTTCAGATTGGCGGATTTGGATGGGTTGAGTTGGCTGAGGATTTTATACGCTCAGCCCCAAGGCGTCTGCGAAAGTTTGGTGGCCTCGATGCGCGATGTCGGGAAGGTTTGCGCTTACCTGGACTTGCCGCTGCAGCATGCGAGCGATAGAATTATCGCATCCATGGGGCGCTGGGGCAGCGGTCGAAAGTATCTCAACCTCATCCAAAGGTTGAGGTACGAGCTCCCGAACGTTGCCCTTCGAACCTCCGTGATCGTCGGCTACCCGGGGGAGACCGATGATGACTTCCAGCGACTCGTGGAGTTTTTGAAAAGGGTCGAGTTCGATTACTTGGGGATATTCGAGTTCTCCCCGGAAGAGGGAACGGCTGCCGCTGAACTGCCAAATCAGCTGGATTACGATATCGTTTCCGAAAGGCATCGCGAGCTTTCCGAGCTGCGGGATGCTATCATGTTGAAAAAGGCCGCGGCCAGGGTTGGAATTAAGTCGGAGATATTGGTAGAAGCGATCGAAGATGGGAATATTGTAGGGCGAGCGCCTTGGCAGGCACCGGAGGTTGATGGAAACGTCTATATCGACGGAAAAGCCGAAATCGGAAGCATGCTTGAAGTCCGCATCATCTGGACCGACGGCTTCGATTACCAGGCGAAGCCCGTTGAGGGGCCTCGCAAATAAGCTGACGATTTTGAGGATCCTCCTGATCCCCGTTTTCATGTTCGCGCTGCTGGCTTACGAGCGCTCAACTGGGCCGTATTTGGCCGCGGCGATACTGACCGTGGCCGCCTTGACGGACACCGTAGATGGGTATGTGGCCAGATTCCAGCGCCAGGTGACGACCTTCGGCAAGCTCATAGACCCGTTGGCGGATAAAATACTCGTATCGGCCGCGTTGATTTCCCTCGTTCAGCTCAACAAGGTCCCCAGTTGGATAGCCGTGGCGATCATAGCCAGGGAGTTCGCCGTAACCGGTTTGAGATTGGTTGCCGCAAGCGAGCGGATCGTCATCTCGGCGAGTCCGATGGGAAGGTTCAAGACCGTCCTGCAGATCGTGGCGGTGATCGCGGTGATCATCGATTTGCCGTTCGCCGTGTTCGGATATTCGATCGCAGTCCTCTTGCTTTACGTCGCCTTGGCGGTAACCATGGCTTCCGGGATCGAGTATTTCGTCAAAAACGGACCGAGCGTTTTCAACGAGGTGCGCGGTTGAGCTACTGGATAATCACGGTCGGATCCGAGCTCACGACCGGACTGATTGCGGATTCGAACTCCCAGCACATCTCCAAAAGGCTGGGCGAAGAAGGTTATATCTGCTCTCGCCAGGTCAGCGTTCCGGATGATGTGAACGCGGTCGCCGATGCGCTGAACGAAGCTGTCGACTCGAGCGACGGGGCCATCGTTACGGGGGGGCTTGGGCCCACCGCTGATGACGTTACCAGGGAAGCCGTGTCGAAGGCATTCGACCTAAAGCTTATCTTGATGGATCACCTCAAGGATAAAGTCGCAAGCTGGTATGGCCGAATCGAGGGAATTCCAAAATGCGTTTATAAGCAGGCGTATATCCCTGAAGGTGCGATTGAAATACCGGCTACCGCGGGAAGCGCGGCCGGTTTCTATCTCGAAGTTAAGTCGAAGCCGGTATTGGTGCTACCGGGGGTGCCTTCCGAGATGGCGGAAATGCTCGAGCGGGCATTGCCTTTGCTCAAGAACAAATGGATATCGGGCCCCGTGAGGTTCTTGAAGACTTTGAAGACCTCCGCAAGAAGCGAAGCGCAGCTGGAAGGTCTGCTCGGAGAACTTCTCCATCGGAATGCGGTTGAGATAGGAGTAATGGCGCGCCCCGGCGAGATAGAGCTGCAAATAAGGGCGCTATCGGATACGGTCGGCGAAGCCAAAAAGCTGATCGCAGGCGTCGAGCGGGAGATCCGAGCGAGGCTGGGGAGCCTCGTTTACGGCGCGGGCGACAAGACGCTGCACGAAACGGTCGTCGAATTGCTTGTCGGATTGGATAAAACGGTGGCCACGGCCGAGTCGTGCACTGGGGGATTGATTGCCAAAATGATAACCGATGTCCCTGGAAGCTCCGCCTGTTTCAAAGGCGGCCTGGTGGCGTACTCGAACGGGTCGAAGGTAAAATCGATCGGGGTCCCTTCCGCGATAATCGACAGGTATGGCGCAGTTAGCCCGGAGTGCGCGGCGGCTATGGCGCGCGGGGCGAGAGAGCGCCTTGGTGCCGATATCGGCGTTTCCACCACCTGCATAGCCGGCCCCGGGGGCGGCACGGAGGAAAAGCCCGTTGGCCTAACGTACATCTCCCTTGCAGCGGAAGACAGAGAGGACGTTTGTGAGTTCCGCTTGAGCGGTTCCAGGCATGCCATCAGGGAGCGCGTCGCCAAAATCTCCCTGGATCATTTGAGGATGTATCTTATCGATCTGGCCGGTGGGGAGTCTCCATGCCAAGGCTTTTCATCGGAATAGAAATTCCCGAAGAGCTAAAGGAAGAGCTAGCCGAGCTCAAAGGGCTCGCGCCGCAAATCGATTCGGCTAAATGGATCGAAAAGCGCAACATCCATCTGACTCTCAAGTTTCTGGGTCGCGTGGAGGACCAATTGGTGGCACCCATCTCCGAGCGAATCGGGACCGCGGTGAAAGGGGGAGGCACATTTGCATTCGCGCTCGGCGATGCGGGCGCGTTCCCGTCGGCAAGGCGGGCGCGCATATTGTGGTATGGGGTAGGAGAAGGAGAGGGCGAGCTGAAAAAGCTCGCGGGATCGATGGAAGCTGCGGTTGAGGCTTTCGGGTTTGCCCCAGAAAAGCGCCCCTTCCACCCGCACATAACGCTGGCGAGGATAAAGATTCCCCAGGACGTCTCGAGTGCGCTGGAGAAAATCGATGGGAAATTGAGATCCCGAAAGATCGAGGTTCCGCACGTCGCCCTTTTCGAAAGCGCGCTGAGGCGCAAGGGAGCCGAGTATTCGGTCATCGATAGGTTCAAATTGAACTGATTGCGGAAATTCGGCGCTTCTGGTATTTTTGGGCAAAAGCGCAGCGGCACTTTCGCTTTCCACGCGTGCAACGGGCGGCGAAGGCCGTCCGGCGCCCATCGAGCATGCGGGGAATTCGCGCCGCGGCGGTGAGCCGCTTTCGCCGATTGCGAAAGGCGCCAATCCGTTCGCTCAAGAGAGTTGACAGCGAACGGATGTTCGCATATCATTGAAAGGGACGACGCATCTTTGACCGAGCGTTTGATGAAAATCCTAAAGCTCAAGGCGGCCTCGGACAGGAGGAAATATGGATAGAGAGAAGATCATCGAGCTCACGAAGGAGCAGATAGAGCGAAAGTACGGAAAGGGATCCCTGATGAGGCTCGGCGAGCATCCGACCAAGCTCGATGTTTCCGTAATCCCGACGGGAACGCTGGCCTTGGATATCGCCCTCGGGGTGGGCGGTGTCCCTCGGGGCAGGGTTATCGAAATCTACGGTCCGGAAGCCTCGGGAAAGACGACTCTCGCCTTGGAGATCATCGCACAAGCGCAGAAGATGGGGGGAATGGCCGCGTTCATCGACGCCGAGCACGCGTTGGATCCCCTGTACTCGAAGAAGATAGGCGTCGACCTCGACAATCTGCTTATCTCGCAGCCCGATACGGGCGAACAAGCGCTGGAGATAGCCGAGATGCTCGTTCGATCAGGAGCTATCGATGTTGTGGTCGTCGACTCGGTTGCGGCTCTCGTTCCGAGGGCGGAGATCGACGGGGAAATGGGCGATTCGCACGTGGGTTTGCAGGCCCGGCTCATGAGCCAAGCGCTGAGGAAGCTGGCCGGCACTATTTCAAAATCCAAAACGACCGCGATCTTCATCAATCAATTGCGAGAGAAGATCGGGGTCATGTTCGGAAATCCGGAAACGACCCCCGGCGGTAGAGCGCTCAAGTTTTACGCCTCCGTGAGGATCGATGTGAGGAGGGTCGATTCGATTAAGCAGGGAACAGAGATCATCGGGAACCGCGTGAGGGCAAAAGTCGTCAAGAACAAGATCGCGCCTCCGTTCAGGCAAGCGGATTTCGATATCGTTTACGGCGAGGGCATTTCGAAAGAAGGAAGCGTACTGGATTTGGCCACCGATTACGGCATAACGATTAAAAGCGGCGCCTGGTACACTTACGGCGAAGAGAGGCTCGGACAGGGCAGAGAGGCGGCAAAGCAGTTTTTGGCCGAACACCCGGAAATCGCCGCGGAGATCGAGAAAAAGGTGCGCGAGAAAGCGGGATTGCCCGCGAATGGAAAGAACGGCGACACCCAAATGTCGCCGGAAGGGCGGAACAGCAGCTAGGCCGAACATGGCAAGGATAACGAAGGTCGAGGAATCGAAGCGGGGGAAGCTGTCCGTTTATGTCGATGGCGCCTTGTGGAAAAGCTTCGAGCCGGAGCTAGTCCTCGAAATGGGTCTGCACGTTGGACGAGAGCTTTCGCCTTCCGATATGATCGAGATCGACGCGGAGTCGCGATGTCTGAAGGCGTACGAGAGGGCTCTCGCATTTCTTTCGCATAGGTCGCGAAGCGTAAGAGAGGTAAGGAATAAGCTTATTGAAGTCGGCTATGACGAGCGCGAGGCGGCTCGGGCGATTTCGAGGCTGATCGACCGGGGGTATTTGGACGACATCCGGTTCGCCCGGGATTGGGCGACGTCGCGAGCGTGCGGAAAGCATTACGGCCGTCGGAGGCTGAAGAGCGAGCTCGCGGCGCGAGGCGTGGCGGGCGAGATAATCGACGAGCAGTTGTCGGAGATTTGCTCGGAAAGCGAAGAAGAGCGACGAGCTTTCGAGGCAGCGAAGGAAAAGCTCAAAAAGATGAGCGCTGTCGAAGACGCGGTCAAAAGGCGCAGGGTTGCTGCTTTTCTTCTTCGGCGAGGATACGATGCGGACATCGCCTTCCGCGTTTCCAAAGCGCTTTTGAGAACATCACCTGACGCAGACCAGCGATGAGCTCTAGACTCGAGCGGTGGCGCGCGCTTTGAGGTAAATTCCTTGACAGCGCTCGCCTTACAACATAGACTAGTTATGATCACGGCATAGATCACCGACGAGGAAACTCGGGTTTAGATAGATACGCGTATATCGCTTTGACTCGAAAAAGCACGGGGAACTGTGGACAAACTCGCACCTTGAGTTCAATGCTCGTAAGGTGATTCATGCCGAGCACTCGATGCTCGGTTTTTTATTTTAACGTGCCATCGGAAGGAGGCGGCAATGGACGCATTGACTATCGTCGTAGCTATCGCGGCCGCTATCGTCGGAGTTCCCACCGGATACCTCGTCCGCCGCTACGTCGCCGAAAGGCGATTGGCATCGGCGGAAGAGATGGCCAAAAGGATAATCAACGACGCCAAAAAGGAAGCGGACACCAAGAAAAAAGAGGCTCTTGTCGAAGCGAAGGACGAGATATTCGCACTTCGCGCCGAAGCGGAAAAGGAAAACCGCGAAAGGCGAAGCGAGCTGCAAAGGCTTGAACGGAGGTTGACGCAAAAGGAAGAGGCGCTGGAGGCAAAGACCGCAGCGCTGGAGAAAAAGGAACATCAACTTTCCTCCCGCGAAGGTCAGATCAACAAGCTGCAAGCTGAGGTCGAGGAGATATATCGACAGCAAAAACAGCTCCTCGAAAGGCTGGCGGGAATCTCGAGCGACGAAGCGAGAGATATCCTTTTGAAGAGGATAGAGTCCGAGACGAAGCACGAGGCGGCGATGCTCATCCGCGAAATAGAATCTAAAGCTAAAGAAGAGGCTGAGAAAAGGGCTAGGGAAATTATAACGATGGCCATCCAGAGGTGCGCGGCGGACCACGTCGCTGAGACCACGGTATCCGTCGTTCCGCTCCCAACCGACGAGATGAAAGGCCGCATAATCGGGCGAGAAGGGAGGAACATCCGAGCCTTTGAGAACCTCACCGGAATAAATTTGATCATCGACGATACCCCCGAAGCGGTTATCCTATCGAGCTTCGATCCGGTTAGAAGGGAAGTTGCCAGGATAACTCTGGAACGGCTGATAGCCGATGGAAGAATCCACCCGGCCAGGATCGAGCAAATGTTCGAGAAGTCGAAGGAGGAGGTAGAGCAGCACATCCGCGAGGTGGGGGAGCAGGCTACCTTTGAGACCGGTGTTCATGGCGTGCATCCGGAGCTGGCCCGCGCTTTAGGCAGACTGAAGTATCGAACCAGCTACGGACAGAACGTGCTCCAGCATTCGCTGGAAGTCGCTCATCTCGCGGGAATGATGGCGGCCGAACTCGGCGCAGACCTGAAGTTGGCCAAAAGAGGAGGGCTTCTCCACGACATAGGGAAGGCCATCGATCACGAGGTCGAAGGCCCGCACGCCGCGATAGGGGCTGAGCTCGCGAAGCGATTCCAGGAGAGCCCCCAAATCTGCCACATAATCGCGGCGCACCACGGAGAGGTGGAGCCGAACAGCGTGGAAGCCGTGCTCGTACAAGCCGCTGACGCCGTTTCGGGAGCCCGGCCGGGTGCTCGCCGGGAGACGCTTGAAAGTTACATCAAGAGGCTCGAACAGCTCGAGGGAATCGCGGAATCCTTTGAGGGAGTCGAAAAGACCTACGCGATGCAGGCCGGCAGAGAGATACGAATAATGGTAAAGCCTGAGGAAACGGACGACGCGAAAGCTGACATTTTGGCTCGCGAAATCGCCAAAAGGATCGAGAGCGAGCTCGAGTACCCCGGCCAGATCAAGGTGACGGTTATACGGGAGCATCGAGCCGTCGAATACGCGAAATAGCGACCTTAACCGCGATATGCGAGGGATCGCACCGCTCGCTCGCGAGCTGCAAGTAAACAATGGGATTAACGGCCAATGAGTAGTAAAATCTAGCGAGGGGAATGCATCCCCTCGCTGGCTCTATTTATCGACTCGTGCGGAAAGCCGAAAGCGCATGGGAGAGGCGCGCGGACGATGTCGGAAAAAGACGATATAAAGTCACTGCTCAATTTCGTGGCGGAAATCGCCGGGGACGGATTTCTGAAGATAGAAGAGGATTTCGGCAGCGGATTTGTGCGCTTAAAGCTCTCGGAAGCGGATAGGCGTCAAGCGAAGCACGATATAAGAGGAGTCGAGGACATCGCGATAGAGCTGCTGAGAAATTCGAGGGATGCGAATTCGAACATCATTTTTTTCGCAACTTCTAAAGAACAAAGCGATTTAAGGCGCATCTCGGTGATAGACGACGGAGAGGGCATCCCACGGCAACTTCACGAAAAAGTCTTCGAACCCAGGGTAACGTCAAGGCTGAATCGCATCGTGGAGGACGAGTATGGCGTGCACGGCCGAGGCATGGCCCTGTATTCGATAAAGGAAGCATCGCAAAGCGCCTCTATACGCCTTTCAGCCCCGAGAAAGGGATGCGTGGTCAATATCGTCGTCGATCTCGGTAAACTTCCCGAAAAAAAGGACCAGTCTACCCTTCCGAAAGTGAAAAGGCGAGGTGGCGAAGTCATTTTGACCGGTCCGCGGAACCTTCCGAGAACCATCGCGGAATTTGCGTTATCCGACCCGAACATCGAGATTTATTACGGGTCGGCCGCCGAAATACTTTCCACGATGTATTGGTTGAGCCGACCGATTTCCAAAGGCAAGAGCGTCGGAGAAACGATGGTGAATCCGGACATAAAGTTCTGGCAATGCGTGGGCTGTCTGGAAGACGCCGGGAGCCTTTCCAAATTCGCGTGCGATCGGCTGGGTCTTGCGGTATCCGAAAGGAACGCCAGCCGCATAATCCGAAAAGAAATCAAACCGCTGGCACCGCTGTTAGATTTGGTGGGTGAAGGGAATAAAAAAGCAAATGCGATTCCTGAGCTTGAAGGCGAGCTGCCGATAGCCAACCGGATAGGCAAAGAGGACGTCGAATCCTTGGCCGCGGCGATCGAGAACGCATTTCGCGGGATTGGCGAAAAATACTTCCTAAAGGCTGAAAGTCTGGACATAAAGAAAAAAAAGAATACGCTGAGCATTGTCATAAAGCTCGCTGATCGAGGGCCGTTGTAGCGAGCGGTGGTCTGACGGGAGATTGCACGAAGAACTTCTATTGGGTAGAATGATTTGTAACGGCACGGTGTTACTCGCGAACCTATTGGGAGGCAGAAGTGATGGAAGTCCTCAAGGTCTCGTCCAAATCTAATCCAAATGCCGTCGCAGGGGCTTTGGCAGGCGTCGTTAGAGAAAGGGGAGGCGCCGAAATACAGGTGATCGGCGCCGGGGCTCTGAATCAGGCGATCAAGGCAGTCTGCATAGCGAGGGGCTTCGTCGCGCCGAGCGGGTATGACCTCATTTGCGTCCCTGCTTTTACCGACATCTCCATCAACGGCGAAGAGCGGACGGCGATCAGGCTATTGGTCGAACCCAGATAATCGCGAAAAAGAAGTCCGGGCCGAGCCGATGCGAAAAATAGGAAAGCGATTTCCAGTCGATCGAACTCAGAAAAAGGGGCCGAATCTGGCGCCCTTTTTTTGCGCGAAATGTTAAGATGAAGATGCCATGATAGACCTACACCTGCACAGCACAGCATCCGACGGCACGGATCCGCCATCGGAGGTCGTCCGCAGGGCCTTTTCGCTGGGACTTAAAGCGGTCGCCATTTCCGATCACGACAGCGTCGAGGGAATCGACGAATCTCTGAAATCCGGAAATTCTTTGAGAATTGAAGTCGTGCCCGCCGTTGAGGTGAGCTCGGAGTATGACGGAGCGGATGTCCACTTCCTCGGATACTTCATAGACCATCGAGATTCCGAGCTGCTCGAGTACCTAGCCGCGTTGAGAAGGGCGAGGTTCGAGAGAGCACTTCGCATGATCGAGCGCTTGAATAAACTTGGGCTGGATGTGAGCATGGACGATGTGCTGATCGAGTCCGGAGAAGGAGCGGTTGGCCGCGCCCACATAGCGCGGGCGCTTTTTAGAAAGAAGGCGGTATCGAGCCTCGGGGAAGCATTCGAGAAGTATTTGGCCAGGGACAAACCGGCGTACGTGCCCAAGGACGCGCGGCCCCCAAAAGAAGCGATAGGCGTGCTCCGCGGTGCAGGAGGAGTCGTGTCGCTGGCGCATCCGGGCGTCAACGGAGCGGAACGCCACGTAGACGAGTTTATTTCATACGGGCTCGACGCTATCGAGGTCTACCATTACGAACACACCCCTCAGCAATCGGCGATATTCATGGAGCTGGCCCGCGATAAGGGGCTTCTCGTGACCGGGGGTTCGGATTGCCACGGTTTGAAATCGACCAGGGGCATTACGATGGGCACCGTCAAGGTGCCGGATTCCGTGTTGGAAGATCTGAAACGGCATCGCCAGATGTAGGGCCGATCGGAAGATCGGGCCGCTGGTTCGCGCGTCAACAAGCGTAGGTTGGGCCGCGGACATTAACGCGTACGCCAAATCACCGATGCGGTTTGTCGACGTGCGCACGCACGAGCGTGCAAACGTCATTCCCGCGCGTTTGCGGAAATCGATCCATGTTATGGGCGGCAATTCCGTAAACGGGCGTTTGCGTTTTCGGACGCGCGTTCGATGCGCCAACGTTTCAGTCCGTTCGGGGAACGGAACCCACAAATCGCATCGGGCGGTTATCGGTTGATCGGATATTTGCGCGGTTTTTGCGTCCCGGGACGAGCATGCGATGACGGCCCGCTCTGGGAGCGATCCCGGCGAAGCGCGCGACGCATACGAACGGAACGCGCTGATCCTAAAAGCGCGAGCGAATCAACATTTGCTAAAATATACTCGCCATGAAGTTCCACATCGCGACGTTTGGATGTCAAATGAACAAACACGATTCCGAGAAAATGGCTGGCCTGCTCGCCTCCAGCGGCTATGTCTGGACCGACAAGGCGAGTGAGGCCGACGTCGTCGTATTCAATACTTGCACGGTGCGACAACACGCGGAAGACCGCTTGGTCGGAAACGTGGCAGCCTTGAAGAGGACAAAGGAGAAGCGGCCGGAGATGATCATCGCCGTCGGCGGCTGCGTTGCCCAAAAGGAAAGAGAGCGCTTGCTCAAGAGGCTTCCGCACGTAGACGTCATTTTCGGCACGCACAATTACATGGACCTTCCGAGACTCGTCGAGCGGGCTCGAGTTTCCGCCAAACCGATATGCGAAGTAATCGAAGACAACGAGGATCCTCGCAACGGTTCGGCCAGGACCGGAGCTCCGGTTTTCCGGGAGGAGCGCCATCACGCGTGGATCGCGATAACGAGGGGCTGCAACAATTTCTGCACGTACTGCATAGTTCCCTACGTGCGGGGACGGGAAGTCAGCAGGCCGATGGAAGAGATAACGGACGAGATCAGGGGGTTGGTTGAAGACGGCGTCGTAGAAGTGACCCTTTTGGGTCAAAACGTCAATTCTTACGGGCGAGATCTTTACGGGAAGCCCCGGTTCGCGCGCCTTCTTGAGAAGATCGACGCGATCGATGGCCTGGAGAGGATTCGGTTCACGACCTCGCATCCGAAAGACCTTTCGGACGAAACCATAAGGGCGATAGCCGAGCTCGAAAAGGTCTGCGAGCATCTTCACCTGCCGGTTCAGGCGGGTTCGTCGAGGGTGCTCGAGAAGATGAACCGCCGCTACACCAAGGATCAATATCTCAATACGGTTGAAAAGGTTTACCAGGCGGTGCCCGATATAGCGATTACAACCGATATAATGGTCGGATTTCCCGGTGAGACCGAAGAGGACTTTCTCGAAACGCTCGATGTTGTAGAGCGGGCGAGGTTTGATTCGGCTTTCACTTTCATCTTCTCTCCGAGGGAAGGCACTTTGGCCGCCACAATGGAAGATCAGGTTCCAGCCGACGTCAAAGCCGAAAGGTTCGATCGCTTGGTAGAGCTTCAAAATAGGATTGCCCTAGAGAAAAACTCGGCCTTGGTGGGCAAGGTACTCCCTTCGTTCGTCGAAGGCCCCAGCAAGAAGGGGGAAGGTCTCCTGGCAGCCAGGACGAGAACCAACAAGATCGTAAATTTCGTCGGCGGGAAAGAGCTGATTCACCGGACGGTGAGCGTTCGCATAGAGGAGGCGCATGCGCACTATCTAAAGGGGAGCGTCGCGGATTGAGCCGCGTAAATGCGGTTCAGATGCGGGCGCCAGGTGCGCGAAGAAATCATGGCCATCGCGATTGGCTGCATCACACCTCATCCGCCGATCATCGTCCCGCAGATCGGCGGACAGAACATCGCGCGCGTTAGGTCGACGATCGACGCGATGGATCGCCTGGCAGAGCGAGTGGGCGATTATTCTCCGGACGTATTGGTCGTAATCTCGCCTCACAGCCCCATTTTCGCCGACGCGATCGCGATCAGAACGGCCGAGCGCCTGGTTGGAACCTTCGCTTCATTCGGCGCTCACCGGCTCAAGTTGGAAGCGAAGAACGACCTCAGGTTCGCGAAGGCACTCGCAGAAGAGGCGCGAGAACTCGACGTTCCGGTCATGGGAATCGCGGATAGGTATTCACAGCTTGTCGGAGCGGAGGAGCTCGATCACGGGGTGATGGTGCCGCTTTACTACATATTCAAGAAACTGGAACGGCCGATCGTGTCTTTGTCCGTTTCGTATTTGGGAAGGGATAAGCACTATTCGCTCGGCGCGGCCGTGCAGAGGGCATCCGAACGGCTGGGGAAAGACGTCGCCTTGATCGCGAGCGGCGATCTCTCGCACAGGCTTATTCCAGGTGCTCCCGCCGGATACAACCCGGCGGGAGCCAAATTCGACGAAATGCTGGTGGGCATGATCCGCGAAGCCGATTTCGCCGGCGTCCTCGATCTGGACTCTAAGCTGGCGGACGAAGCCGGAGAGTGCGGGTTGAGGTCGATAATCGCGCTCGCCGGCGCGTTTGATGGGTATGGAGTGAAAACCGAGGTTTTATCGTATGAAGGACCGTTCGGCGTCGGTTATCTCGTCGCGACCGTCGAAAGGGGTAATCGCGACGAAAAAAGGAAGTACCTATCGCAAACCGCGGGTGCGGAGAAGGAGCGAATTGCGGTGATCACGGGACCGAATCCGCACGCGCGGATAGCGAGACTCGCGGTTCAAAATTACATCGCGACCGGAGAGGTCATAGAGCCGCCGGAGCTCACGCCGCCGGAATTGCTGAAAAAGCGCGGCGCCTGCTTCGTTTGCCTCAAACATTCCCACGGTGAACTTCGGGGGTGCATAGGAACGCTGGCGCCGACGCAGGCCAACCTTGCCATGGAGATAATATCCAACGCGGTGCAAGCGGCGACGGCAGACCCCAGGTTCCCGCCGGTGAGAGAGTCCGAGCTGCCATATCTGAAGTACTCCGTTGACGTACTCGAGCCCCCTGAAAGGGTCGAGGGATCGCACCAGTTGGATCCAAAGATTTACGGGGTAATCGTGAAGAGGGGATTCCAAACCGGCGTGCTCCTTCCGATGTTGGAGGGCGTGGACACGGTCGAAAGGCAATTGGAAATCGCAAAGCGGAAGGCCGGCATCGCACCGCATGAGGATGCGGAGATCTTTCGCTTCAAGGTTACGAGATACGAGGAATAGCGTCGCTTTTGCGGGCTACGGCGAGGTTCCAAACTCCAAGGTGGGCAATTGGCTGATATCGATAACAAGCTCATAGCGATCGTGGGACCGACGGCCGCGGGAAAAACGAGCGTCGGAATCGAGCTGGCAAGGTCGATAGGCGGAGAGGTGGTCTCTGCGGATTCGATGCAAGTATACCGCGGGATGAACATAGGGACCGAAAAGCCGTCGCCGGAGGAAAGAAAGGGCGTTCCCCACCACTTGATCGACGTCGTCGATCCCAAAGAGCCCTTCAGCGTAGCCATTTATCAGAGATTGGCGCGAGAGGTCATCGCGGATATTCAAAATCGAAAAAGGTGCCCCATTTTGGTTGGCGGAACGGGCCTATACGTTAGAGCGGTCATAGACCCACTCGAATTTCCGGCGGGCGATCAAACATCGGAGGTTCGCAAGAGGCTGTGGCGGCGAGCGAGCGAGGTGGGCGGCCGGGTCCTTTACGAGGAACTTAAAGGGATAGATCCGGAAGCGGCAAAGGCGATCCATCCGGAGAACACGAGGCGCGTGGTGCGGGCGCTCGAGGTCATCGAGCTCACCGGAAAGCGCTTTTCGGAATTTCAGACCGAGTGGAGGGTCAGGAAATCGATATATTGTTTGAGAATGTTCGGCCTTGCCATGGAAAGGAGTAGGCTTTATGCTAGGATAGATTCACGAGTTAACAAGCAGCTCGAGAAGGGGCTGCTCGATGAAGTAAGGGGCCTGATCGCCGGCGGTTACGAGGACTTTCTAACCGCAAAGCAGGCTTTGGGATACAAAGAGCTGATCGACTACATAAAGGGAGCGAGCGGCCTCGATGAGGCGGTGGAGTTCCTCAAGAGGAGAACGCGTAACTACGCGAAAAGGCAAATAACGTGGTTCAAAGCGGATCCGCGGGTAGTCTGGATAGACGTCGGCGATAGAGCGCCGGCGGACGTAGCCGCGGAAATCAAGGAAAGGCTTGAGCGAGAAAACTTCTTGGATGGGAGATGACGAGTTGAGGAAGAACAAGGGCGCATCCGGTAATTCGGCGGGCCTGCGAGCCAAGTTGGGCGAAGATAAATGGCGCGTAGCGGCGCTTGCGCTCGTGATCGCGATCGCGGCTGCGGCGATCGGCTTCACGATAGCAAAAGAGAGAGCGATACCGGATGCTCCGGACCTCACGGCGGAACAGAAGCAAGCGGAGGAAACGGTAAAAAAATACGAGGAAGCGGTGCGCAAAAAGGACGTCAAGGGGGCGTGGAGCGTCCTCTCGGAGGGCCTGAAGAAGGGATCGAAGCTTTCCGTTTTCGAAAAGGCCGTTAAGGATTTTCCGCCGGCGTTTCAGAAGTACCAGATCTTGACGAAAAACACCGATAGATTGGTGAACACCACGTTCGCGAAAGATTACTCCCGGCTGCTCAGCGGAGACGCTATGGAGAGAAGCTGGGTGGTTTACACGAGATATCCGAAAGTGGATACGAGCTCGGTCGACTCCGAAAAAGTCTTCGTCATCATCCCCGAAAAGGGATCTTTCAAGATCTACGATATTCGGTAAAGATCTACGATATTCGGCAATGATCTGGGCAAACGCCAAACCGCCCAGCGCTTTACCCCGCGGTGAAAGGCGAATAACCCAATGGACCCCATAGAGGCATAACACTTGATCCGACCGGCGCTTGCGTTATGCGGCTTTATGGCATAAACTATTAGTTATACTTATTTTAAGCATAAGCTTTAATGAATGGGGGCAATGGCGCTGGGCGCCCCGCGGGCTGCAAACCCGTCGGCCGGCCCTAAAAAGGTCGGAGGAGGTTCGATTCCCCTTGCCCCCTCTGAGATCGCTCATCCCCAAGGAGGTGCCTCTTGGGGTCATTGCGGGCCGAAATCGTCGCGGCGATCGCCTGCCGAGAGTACTGGGCATCTCGCGGCCGCCCGTTTGGCCTTGGTTGCATCGGAAAGGAGCTCAAGTGAAAACCGTCGTCGTGGGAACGGCGGGCCACGTTGATCACGGCAAGACCTCATTGGTCAAGGCGTTAACAGGAATCGACACTGACCGCATGCCCGAGGAAAAAGCGCGCGGCATATCCATGGACATCGGGTTCGCCCATTTGGACCTGGAAAGCGGGCTCACCTTGGATTTCGTAGACGTCCCCGGTCACGAGCGTTTCGTTCGCAATATGCTCTGCGGAGCCGCGGGAATCGATCTGGCGGTTTTGGTGATCGCCGCGGATGATGGAGTTATGCCCCAAACGAGAGAGCATTTAGATATCCTAAGGCTTCTCGGGGTTAACAAAGGATTCGTCGTAGTATCCAAGGTGGATCTCGTCGACGAAGAAACGGTGGAAATGGCGGAGCTCGAAATCGCTGAGCTGGTAGAGGGTTCCTTTCTCGAAGGTTCGCCAGTTTTGCGCTTTTCGGCCGCAACCGGAGAAGGAGCTCGCGACGTGCTGCGCAGCCTCTCGGAGATGGCGAGGATCGTTCCGCCCAAAAGGACGGATGCGGCGTTCAGGCTTCCCGTCGACAAAGTCTATGTATCGCAAGGTAGGGGCACGGTGGTCACCGGCACAGTGGCGGGAGGGACTATCTCCGCGGGGGAGGAGCTCGAAGTCTATCCCGATGGGATTCGGGGGAAAGCGAGATCGATCCAGGTTCACAGGCGGATGACGGACCTGGCGGTGGCGGGCCAGCGCATAGGAATCAACTTGGCCGGGGTGGAGGTCTGCTCCGTATCGCGCGGCTCAGTCGTCGGCCGTCCCGGAACGCTTGCCGTTTCGCGGATGGTGAACGTCGAGTTCGCGATGCTTCCTAGCGCCGATCATCCGCTTAAACAGCGGGAGCGAATCAAAATATACGTCGGTACCAAGGAGTTGGTTTGCCGGATTGTCCTCATGGATCGGGAAATCCTCGAACCGGGGGAAGCGGCTTACGCCCAGCTTCGCTGCGAAGATGAGCTCGTGGCCATGCCGGGCGACGCTTTCGTGGCGAGGTCCTTGAGTCCGGCACGCACCATAGGGGGAGGACGAATCCTTCGAATATCCGCGCGAAAGTACCGCAGGTTCGATGCGCGGGTGTTGGCGGACCTCAGAGCGATTTCGCCCGATGATGACCGATCCCTTGTAGAAACCGCGCTCAAAGATAGGGGATACGGGGTGTCCAGAGCGGAGGATATAGCGCCGCTCTGCGGATTAACCGCTGGGCGCACCGAGGAAGTTTTAGCGGAATTGACGGATGCCGGGCGCGCCGTATCCGTAGGGGATGGTTTCATACACCGCGAGTCGTTAGCTGAAGTCAAAAGCATTTTAAAGCGATCGCTTCTGGACGAGTGCGACAAGCGCGCCATCGGGCGCAGATTCAAAATAGCCGAGATCAGGGGCAAGCTCGCGTTCAAAATCGACGATGTCCTTTTCGGCGAGCTTCTCGCCGGAATGGAGCGGGAAGGTGCGATCGAGCTGGACGGAAACAGCTTGGTTGTTAAAGCGTTCGAGGTGAAGTTGTCGGCCAAGCAGGCTAAGATAGCGGAAACGGCGAGGCGCCTTTGCAGATCGTCTCCCGCTCCGGTCAGGTTCGCATCGATGAAGCAGGCGTGCCCCAAAGCGTCCGAAGCCGAGATAAAAGGAATCCTTGGGTACCTCGCCGATGAAGGGGAAATGGTCCTTTTCAGGGACTTGAGCTTTATAAGCTCCGGCCGATATGGGGAGATCAAAGAGATATTGAGAAAGCGTCTGGTGCGAAATAGGTCGATTACCTTGGCAGAAGCGCGCGATTTGATCGGCATAGGGCGGAATCCCCTGCAGGCGATCCTCGAGAGATTGGACGAAGAGCAGTTCACCAAACGGATCGGCGATTTCAGAGTTTTAGCGGAGGAAGTTTTTTTGGCTCGTAGAGAGTAGGTTTAGGTGTGAGGGTCGCGCCCATGTAGCGAATGCGGTCGGTAAAGTTGAGGATCATCGGCAGTAGGTCGCTGCCTTTGAACTGACCGAGATATCCGGATGCGCAGGCCGATTCGCCGAATGAAGAAACCCCATCCGGCCACGCGTTTTTACCCACCGCGAGCAAGGGAACCGGATCTCCCGAGTGGAGTAGCTGCGTGCCGCTCGGCGTGGCGTGATCGCCTGTAAGGACGATCAGATTGTCGTCGTCGATCAGGGAGCTGTCGAAGATGTATTCAAGGGCCGCGTCCAGCCTTTCCAATACGGACTTTTTCAGAAGCGGTTTTTTTTCGTGGCCCGCGTCGTCTGGCGCTTTGGAGTGGACGTGAACGAACTCGTATCCCTCATCGAAAGCTTTTTCGGCTGCCTTCAGGCGCATTAAGAGGTCTTCACCAGGATCGGTCGATTTTGCGACATCGATAACCGCCATGCCCAGAAACCGGGCGAGCCCCTTGTATAAAGGGTAAGAGCAGACGCTCGCCGCCTTGAATCCGCCGTTTTCCTCAAAAGAGCGAACAGGAGCGTACTTGCCGGCCCATTTGGTTAGAGCGAAGTTCACCGGACGGTCGCCGCGGCTTCGCCTCAAATCGTTGATGGGATGCTCGTCCATGGCGGCGTGAGCCGAAATGAGGAACGCGGAGATCGCGCGCGCGGTCGCTTCGGCGGCCCGAAGATCGCTCAGCGCCTCCACCGGTCGCACCGCCGAAACCGGCTTTTCGAGGTAATACGGATCGGAATCGGTCACATTTTTCGAGGCTCCTCCCCGGATGAGAAGAATCCCCTGGGAGCTCTTCGTGAAGCAAGGTTTGAGATCTAAACCTTCGATCGCCATCTCGGGGACGGCGCTGAGCAGCTCTTTGCAAACGTCGTCGGGGGCGACGGACGGCCTTTCCTTGACCAGAAGCAGATCTCCCGTCCTCTCAACCGAAGAAAGGAGAAGGTGCACCGCGACGTCGCCCTCCTCGAGCGCTAGCCCATGTCCCAGCGCTTCGAAAACGCCTCGGCCGGGATAGAGATCGAGCGGGTACCCGAACAGCGCAAAATGAGATAGCTCGCTGCTCGGGGCGACGCCGCGACCAAGCGGGTGCATCAAGCCGGTGGCTCCGGCCGCCGCCAATCTGTCCATGTTGGGAGTTTTCGCGGCTTCGAGCGGCGTTTTGCCGCCCAAATCGGGCCATTTCCTATCGGCCAGCCCGTCCAGGATGATGAGCAGCGCCCGCATATCAGGAAGCTCCCGGTTCAAACATCCGCCTAACGATCCCGTCGTAATAGGTTTGGCCGTCCAATATGGATGCGAGCAACTGCTTGCCGAGTGGTACCAGGAATTCTGATAGAAAGGCGCCGTACCTGGACATATCGCAGACCAACCGCCCATCTGCACCCTCGTAGTTTCGCCCGAGAACGCAATCCAGCTGCCTGCCTCCCTCCGGCCAATCGGAGCCGACGATCTTTTCGATTTCGGCGTTGCTTTCTTCAAACCTCAAAGGCATCGAGAGCTCGATTCCGACTGAGCTCAACACTTCCGCGTACGCGTCCAAAGCCCCTGCCGTTTGGTTGAGCTTGATGCGCCCCTGATGCGACTCCCGCTCCCCGGATATGATGACCGCGGATCCAATCCGAAGCGCCAGCGGAACCCTGCAAATGTGCATATAAAGGTGGCATCCGGTGCAGAAACCGCATGGTCCGTAGCGAACGGCAATTTCTCCGGAAAAGCGACCGCAGATCGCAGCCCAAAGCGCCGGATCGCCGAGCACGATCGGAGGGTGAAGTCGCGCTCCTTTTCGCCGAAGGCTTCTGTCCAAAAACGTCAAGTTCTCGTCCAGCTGAGCCCAATCGCCGTATTCGGTTCCCGTGTATACGTAGGTGGGAAGAACGTCCATCGCGCCCGCTTCGACCGCCGATATGATCGCTGCGGCGCTATCTCGCCCGGCCAGCTCACCGATGCATAAATCCCGGATATGCGACAAGCGGTCAAGCTCCTCCGGCGAAACGAAAGAATCCACCGGGAAAAGCCTTGGCGGTTTATTCGAAAGCAAATCCGATCGCGCGAAAATGCGCTTCATCGCCTCACCACGCGCTCTGCGGCTCCTCGCTATGGGGTTTTCCTTCGAGGCCGGACGTCAGCAAAAGCCGTATTCAGAATAGAATACTGAAAGCTCCGCGGCAATCCTCTACCAATTAATTCACAAAAGCACTAAAATGTTGAAAATCGCAAGTTTGAAGCGGCGCTGAACTTTACCGATCGAGGGCGAATATGCTGGAAGAAATCGCCAAAAAGCTGGACGAGATCGAAGCCGGTCGCGATCGATCGACCATCGTGATGATTATAGTCCGAGTGAGCCCCAAGCTGCTTCTTCAAGCGCTGCGACGGGACCTGGTTTCCCATCTTTCGGTCCTCACGGAAGCGCAGGACGCCAACATCCAGCCCATCGGGGAAGACGGCATGTTAATCACCCTGCCCGAGATGCCCGTACCCCGCTCGATAACCGTCGTCAGAAAAATAGCCGAAGAGGTTGAGAGGTTCGAGAAGACGCTGCCCCATACGACACGGATCGTCCACGAGATGCTGACCACGCCCAAAGACGTGCATCGAATTAGAGAGCTGCTCAAGATGGCTTCTTAGGTGCAATCGCAAACATCCGGGGGTCCGTCCCCCGAACGGACTGTTAACGCCCACCCGTCCGCGGGCGTAGAAACCAGCACAAGCGCGCGATCAATCGATAACCGCACTATGTTAATTGTAGGGTCCGTCCCCCGAACGGACCGTTTCGTTCGGTCGTTCGCGGACGCAATATCGCCGCAAACGTCCGATAGACCTGCAACCGCGCGCAAGCATCAACGTACGGTCCGTTCCCCGAACAGACCGTGTGTACGTCATATCGATCGCGCGGAAATCATTCACATCCACGGTGTCCACCTTCATGACAAGCTTTCGATGAATTCATCGAGCGAACTTCGCCCGTCGAGATCTCCTGGTCCTAGAAAACCGCCTTCGAGCGATATCGCTGGCACGCCGGCTTCGGCGAGACCCCGCAAAATGTGGGGCAGGGCGACGCCTCCCTCGCGGCATCCGGATTGTGCGATCGAAAGCACGCCGTCAATTTGGTAATCGGATGCAAGCGTCGCGAGGCGCTCAATCCTTTCATCGAGCGAGGCGCGCGCGAAGTGAAAAGCGACCTTGGCGGCTAAGCTGGAGAGCGGGCGAGAGGCCTCGAGTTCGGGCCAGCAAACCTGGTTTACCTCCTCGAAAACTATCGAAGCGCCCCGGGCCTCGATTCGATCTCGCACGCCATCCGAAGGTTGGGGTTTTATGCCCAACCACAAGAGCCTTGGCCTGCCGGCAACCCTCGGCTTCTGTGAAATTTCCGAACACAAAGCCTCGAGGTAAAGCGCCAGCTGAGGCCGACCGAAATGCGACGAGAGGGCATTTAAGTCGATCGATGTGCCCTTTGGCAAAGCGACGACTTTTCGAAGTTCGTTGAGCTTGACTAGCGCCGATCGAGCGGCGTTTGACCTTTCGACCGCCTCCGCAAGCCCTTCTCTTCCGAAGGGGCCCCTAACGTGCTCGGTGAGGAATTCGACCAGTTGACCCAGCTGAAAGGCTATATAGGATAAAGAGCTCTTATCGCGGTTGGACGGTACATCCAAAACGAAAAGCGGTTTTCCACACCGACATGCGACTTCTTCGAAAGCCGCTAGGTTTGCATCGCAAATTTCCGTGGTGCAAACCAGGGCATCGGGCGCCGGCAGTAAGTTGAGCGAAATCGCCCCTATGAGCGATTTGTAATACGCGCATGCGCACGAGGAAACGGCTGACCTGTTCGACTCCAACATGCACGAGGTCTGCAATCCGAGCCAGGCCAAGCTCGGTCCGATTATTTCCGGACAGATCGGCACAGCTTTGGCCGCCAGGACTATCTCGGAAGGCACTTGAGGAGTTACCCAAACTACCGGCTTGCGCCTGAGATACGCTTCCTTGGCCGAATTAGCTATCATATCGCTCAGAATGAATGCCGACCTGCTGTTCGGCTGGGCAAAGAGGGCTTTAAGCCTCTCCGCTTCGACAAGGGCCGAGGCCAAAGCGGGGTTAAATGATTCGATCATCTTGTCTTTCCAACCGCCGATCACGCTATCTTCTCCGGGAGTTCCTTCAACAGCTCTCGAACGCCAGGCGTGCGCTCCTCATCACCAAAAGGCGCGAAAAGCGCGGTGAGGCCAAGGCGTTTAGCTTCTCGGGCGATTGCGATTCGCTCTATGAGGGTCGCGTCGCAATCGGCTTGCCCGACGAAAGCGACTCCGACCGCTCCGCGCCTTCTTGCCTCAAGCGCGAATCGAGGGGCCTTCGCCCGCCGATCAAAAGCTTTCGCGCACGTAAACGAGTTAAATATTCTGTCAACCACGGCCTCGAGCGGCCTGTCCGGATCGGCGCCTCGAGCCGAGAAGAAACGGCTTCCCGCGCACAGATCGTCGTAGACGATCGCCGCGCCCGACTCGTCGAATTCATCAAAAGCGGAAAAATCGCCGACGATGTTTCCCGAAACGGCCACGGGGATGGCGCGGTCGCGTTTCAATCCGCTTTTCGATATCCGACGGCATAGCGAATCCACGACGGCCGAGGCTGCGTCGGGTGGAGCTTCCATCGAAAGAGCCACGATTTCGTAAAAGTCCCGATTGGCGATAATTCCGGGCTTTGCGGCTCTTATTTCATCCAAGCGGCGAAGGGCCGCGCGAAGGCGGTTAAAGGAGCGAACGGCTCTTGCTATCGAACGCCTCGCCAACCTCGTACCGAATGCCCTTCCGATATCCAAGACGGCCGCTTCGAGCTTTTGATGCAGATAATGCCTCGAGGCCGCCGAATCCACTTTCGGCACGTCGAGGAGGTAGAAGAACCGCGGACGGACCGAACGAGTCCATATTTCGAAATGCCTGCGCATTGCCTCGCAAGATGCGACCCCAAATATGCCATCGAGCGATATCGCTCCCTCCAGCGCATCGCTCAGCGTTTTTCTCAGATACGAGCAGGCGAAGGTCGCCAGATGGGTTGGTGCGATCGCGTCGTCGGATCGACGGCTCCTCACGAAAAAGCTTCCCAAGCCGGCCGCGTGGATAAGCTCGTGCGGGGCGCAAGCGCAAAACCAACCGATCTTCGGTCGTTCGGGTGCTTCGCGGGCTTTTTCGAGGGCCTCGATTTCCTCGGAGACGTCGATCGCCATTAAATCATTCCTCCGTCCAATGCCGCGGTCGCTGATTCGTCGCAACCCGGGCGAGTTTAGCTCCAGGTCGCGGTTTCTAGAGCCTGGATGAAAAAAGATTTACCCCATGCCGGCACGCCCAAAACGCTGAAAATCGCGGATAGTCCGGTTAATCTCGGAGAATTTCACCGGAAGAGAAACGATCGGAGGTTGATCAAATACCCTGAGGGGTATATAATCCTTGCAAAAAGGATTGATGGAAATGAGCGCGAGGGAAATTTCGGATGTGGAATTCGAAAGCCGGGTTATCGAAAGCAATCTTCCCGTGCTCGTCGATTTTTGGGCGCCGTGGTGCGGACCTTGCAGGATGCTTGCCCCGAGAATCGAAGAGATTTCCGAAGAGTACGTGGGAAAGCTCGAGGTTGTTAAGGTTAACGTGGATGAAAACCCGTCCGTCGCGGGGCGTTACGGGGTTCTCTCGATTCCGACGCTCGTGCTCTTCAAAGAGGGCGTTCCGGTAGAAAGAGCGGTCGGCGCCCTACCGAAGGACGAGATAATTAAAAAGCTGAGGCTAGACGAGATCGCGGTTTGAGGTCGAGATGCGGACGATGTTCACCTCGAGGAGGGATAAGATCATGCCAACGTATGACTTCTTGTGTCGAAGCTGCAACGAGAGATTCGAGATATTCTTGACGAGAATTATCCGAGACGACGATAAGCGGTGTCCCAAGTGCGGCGGTTCGGACATCGCGCCGATTTACGAGGAATTCAGCGGATTTACCTCGTTCGGCGGATCGAGCAGCTGCGGAAGCGGGCCATCTGGATTCAGCTTCGGCTGAGGGTAAATGAGACGGCGGTCGCCGTCTTCATCGCTGGGAGGTGAATCGGAACATGAAGGGGAAAATGGACATAGCTCAAAGATTTTTCGCCGAAATGTCGATCGATAGCGCGGAAACCAGGCTTGCCGAGGAGCTTAAGAAGGTCGGTTTCGGCATTATGACCAGGGTGAGCGTAAAGGAAAAGCTCGCCGAAAAGGGAATCGATTTCGGCCGCGAGATCGTTCTCTTGGGGGTTTGCAAGCCGGATACCGCGAAAAAGGCACTGGACATCAACGATGCGATAGCCCTGATGCTGCCCTGCAGCATCGTTCTTTACGAACGGGGCGACCGCACGGAAATTGCCATGGCGAGACCGACCGCAATATCGTCCTTTTTCGATGGAGATGGTTTGGAGGAGATCGCGGCCTCCGTAGAGTACGCTTTGAAAAAGGCCATAAATGCTGTTTAATATTCGTTAGATGCCGCGGGGCGGCGCAGGCGCCGAGCGAGGCGACGAAATCGGAGGGAATGAAATGAAAAGGGGCAATAAAGCGATCGTTATAGCGGTGGTGGCGGCCCTTTCCGTGGTGGCCCTTTTTGCGGGAATCAAAGCTGGGAACAATGCATCGGCCGACGCATCCGGGGCTTTGAAGGAAACCAAGCCGAGGATGGTATACTTTTACGCGCCCTGGTGACCGGCCTGCAAGGTAATGAGCCCGGTGGTCGACCAGGCGATCAAGGACTTCGAAGGTAAAGTGCGGATAATAAAGGTTAATACGGACAATAGAGAAAATCTGCAGCTAGCGGATCGTTATCAGGTCACTGCGATCCCGACCTTCATTTTTTTGGACTCGAAGGGAAATCTGGTGGACAAAGCGGTGGGGGTCATATCTAAGGACGACCTGTATTCGAAATTAAAGGCGATAGAGGAATAGACGAAGACGAAACCCATGGGCGAAAAGAAGGAAATAGTCGATAGGCTCCATCGACTTTGCGGTCAGCTGCGGGCCCTTGAGCGGCTCATCGACGAAGGCGCCGATTGCGAGCAGGTTCTAACCCAGTTTGCGGCAGCGAGGTCGGCCTTTCAAAAAGTCGGCGTGCGCGTGGTCGCCGCCGCCATGCGAGAGTGCATACTTCCGAAAGGCGCTAACGAAGCGGAGAGGGAAGCCATAGAAAAAGCGCTCAGCCTGTTCCAGCAGTATTCGAGGCATTTGCAGTAAAGTCCGACGCTGCAGTAAAGCCCGACGGCGAGCGAAGACGGCTCGGAGAGGAAGGCGAGGCGCACCGCTCGCGCCTTCAACCATGGCCTCAAAAAAGCCGAAGCATCGAGAGGCGGCCGCTTCATCCGCAACCCTCTCGCTTAACGACTTCACCGATCGCCATCGAGCGGCAAGACGCAGTTCGTTACCGGAGCGAAGCACCTTCTGTGAATCGGGCAGGGGCCGTACTTCGCGAGAAGCGATTTATGAGCCTTGGTGGCGTAGCCTTTGTGTTGATCGAATCGATATTCCGGATAGCTTGCGTGGTATTCTCGCATAATCCGGTCTCTGGTAACTTTGGCCATTATCGAGGCGGCCGCTATCGAAGCCGAAACGCGATCTCCCTTGACCACCGCAAGCCTGGGGATGGGCAGATCGTTCAGGGGAAACGCGTCGGATAGGACGAAATCTGGAGGCACCGATAAAGATTCTATGGCTCGCGCGAGGGCGGTCCTGTTGGCCCACTGCAAACCCCGTTCGTCGATCTCTCTGTGATCTATCCGCACGGCGACCCAAGCCACGGCCTCGCGGCTTATCTTCTCGAACAGCGACTCCCTTTGGGATGGGCTCAGCAGCTTGCTGTCTTTTAGCCCCTCTATATGAAAATCCCTTTCGAGCACGACCGCGGCCGCTACCAAGGGGCCGGCAAGAGCTCCTCGCCCGGCCTCGTCGACGCCGGCGACGCGCTCGAAGCCCGATTCCCACAGCTTGGATTCGAGCTCGAGCTCGCAGTTACTGAGACCGCTTTTCTTTGATTCTGGCCTTCTTTCCGACTTTTCCTCGCAGGTAGTAGAGCTTTGCACGGCGCACTTTACCCTTAGCCACGACTTCAAGCTTGGCTATTTTGGGACTGTGCAGCGGAAATGTTCTCTCAACCCCGACGCCGAAAGATATTTTCCTAACGGTGAAGGTCGCCCTATTTCCGCCGTTTTGCTTCTTAATCACCGCGCCCTGGAACATCTGCGTGCGTTCGCGACCGGCCTCGACCACTTTATAATGCACGCGAACCGTGTCTCCAACGTCGAACGCCGGAAGGTCTTCCCTGATTTGAGCTCTCTCGATAGCCTGCAGGCGATCCATCACGTCCTCCTCACGTCGAATCAGACTTTTGGATTATAGCTAACAGCACATCGGCGCGCAAGGAAAAACTCCGCTAACCGCTGTCCAGGAATCGAGTTCGCTCCTTTCTTCGCGGCGAACGAATCGATCGCAGAATGAGCAGGCCGGGGCATCCCTTCATTCAAGGCCCAATTCCCGCTCGATATCGGCCAAAGTTTCGCGATCTTCATCGCTCAGCGGCGCTGTTTCCAAAAGGTCGGGCCGGCGCAGCAGCGTCGCCTTCAGCCTTTCCCTGCGCCTCCATTTGGCGATTTCTCCGTGATGTCCAGAAAGAAGAACTTCGGGCACCCGCGCTCCCAAAAACTCAACGGGCCTCGTGAACTGGGGATATTCTAAAAGGCCATCGGCGAAGCTCTCCTCCTCAAGCGACAGCTCTTCGCCCCCCAGGACGCCGGGTATCAACCTGGTTACGGCCTCGATCAAAAGCATCGCCGGAACCTCTCCCCCGGAAAGCACGTAATCTCCCACCGATATTTCGTCGGTCGCGATGAGCTCGTGAACTCGCTCGTCAACGCCCTCATAGCGACCGCACAGGAGGATCAATCGACTTTCCTCGGCCAGCTCCTCGACGAGGGCCTGTTTCAACGCGCGCCCTCTGGGAGTAAAAATCACGATCCTCGATTCTTCGCGCAGTTTTTCCAGCGAACCCGAGCCCAGGGAGGCGACGGCGCCGTAAAAGGGCTCCGGTTTCATCACCATGCCCGCTCCGCCGCCGTAAGGGACATCATCGACTTGCCTGTGCTTGTCTGTCGCATGATCTCGCAGGTCGTGGACGAAAACCGAAAGGAGACCCCTTTCGCGCGCGATCCTGATCATCCCTTCGTTTAGAAAATTATCGAACATATCCGGAAATATCGTGATAACGTCGATCCTCATGGCGACTCCTTTGAACCCTCGGCGCTTTCATTCTACCCGATGCGGTGAGCCTTTAATAAGCGAAATCCGGGCAAGCTCAAACCATCGGATTTTTTTTCGCGTTGGCAATCCACCGCGCGCTTCGAGAACCCTCGTGCGCCGCTCCGAGAATTCCTCGGCAGCTATTACGGATCAGTCGAACTGTAGTATCATTTCGTTGCTATGTGGATTTTCGCGCTGATTTTTTCGTTCGTAACGATCCCGCTCCTGGAAATCGCGCTGTTCATACAAATCGGCAAAGCGATCGGAACGCTCGCGACCGTGGCGATGGTGCTCGCCCTTGGCGCGGCGGGAATGATGCTCGCAAAATGGCAGGGCTTGAAGGTGTTCCGCGAAATAATGGAATCCTTCTACAGGGGGAAGATCCCGGCCGACGGGCTCATCGAAGGAGCTCTGGTGCTGGCGGCCGGCGTCCTTTTGATAACACCGGGCTTCCTCACGGATGCGATCGGTTTGGCGATCCTCCTGCCGCCCGGCAGAAAGCTCATGCGGACCGCGATGCGTCGAATGGCGATCGCCAGGCTTTCAAAGAGGATCTCCCGCTGCACCTACGCCTTTAAGATTTGACCGATGCTCGCAGGTGGAATAATATCTGGTCAGCGCCAGGAGAGGCGGTTGCGATGCGAAGAATTCTCGTTCATGCGTGCTGCGGGCCGTGCCTGATCTACCCGCACGGCGTTCTCGGGAAAGAAAGCGAACTAGAAGTATTTTTCTTCAATCCGAACATCCACCCGTCGATGGAATACGCGAGGCGGCTCGAGGCCCTGTCTCGGTATTGCGAGATGACGGGTCTCCCCCTCGAAGTGGGCGAATACGAGATCGGGGACTACTTCAGGTCGATCGAAAATCGCGAGGGGAAAAGGTGTCGCGGTTGTTACGAGCTTAGGCTCAAAAAAACCGCCTTTCGAGCCTCCGCGATGGGTTTCGATGCGTTCACAACCACGCTCTCAGTTAGCCCTTACCAAGATCACGATCTCATAGCCGAGGTCGGAAACGACGCCGGCCGCGAAGCCGGAGTGCGATTTCTTTACATCGACTTTCGAAGCGGGTATCGCGAGGGACGGCGGACCGCCGCAGATCTAGGCATGTACAGGCAGGCTTACTGCGGCTGCGTGTACAGCGAAGCGGAGCGGTATGAAAAGAAACTGAAGCGAGCGGTCGAAAACGTCGCCGCGAAGGGGCGAGGACGATGGGATCGATGGAACAACTCGGCAAGCTGATGCTGGCGTTCGCCGGATTGTTGGCAGCCGTGGGAATCGCCATGATCGTCCTTGGAAAGATCGGCGTTCCCAATCTCCCCGGGGATATATTCTTCAAGAGAGATAACGTCACCGTTTACATACCGATCGCGACGATGATAGTAGTAAGCGTCATCTTAACGATCGCGCTGAACATCGTTTTTTGGCTTTTCAGGCGGTGAGGATGAAGGTTTCCGATTTCGATTACGAGCTGCCTCAAGAGCTCATAGCTCAGGAGCCGGTCGAGCCGCGAGACGCGTCGCGGCTCATGGTTATTCACAGAGATACCGGGCTGATAGAAAGCCGACGCGCGTTTCGCGAGATCATCGGGTATCTCGAGCCGGGAGATTGCCTTGTCGCCAACAAGACCAGGGTGATACCGGCCAGGATACGCGGCATCAAGGAGTCGACCGGCGCGAAGGTAGAGGTTCTGCTCCTGGAGAGAAAAGACACCAACCGCTGGGAAGCGCTGGTGAAACCGGCCAAGAGGCTGCCCGTCGGATCGCGGGTGAATTTCGGCGGGACGCTGACCGCGATAGTCTCCGAAACCGGAGGCGCCGGCAAGAGGGTGCTCGATTTCGATTACGAGGGAGATTTCGAGGAGCTTCTGCGCGATGCGGGTGAGATGCCGCTTCCGCCGTACATAAAGAAACCGCTGAAAGATCCGGAAAGGTACCAAACGGTATACGGCGCTGAAGAGGGATCGGTGGCCGCTCCGACGGCCGGCCTTCACTTCACGGAGGCCTTGCTGGAGGAGATCGCATCGATGGGTGTCCACATAGCGTACTTAACGCTGGACGTCGGCCTGGATACGTTTAGGCCGATAACGGAGGATGAAATCGAAAAACACGCGATGCACAGCGAGCGATACGGCGTTCCGGACGAGACGGCCAGAATGGTCAACGATGCGAAGCGGAGGGGCGACCGAGTGATTGCCATAGGGACCACCACCGCTCGGGCGCTTGAATCGGCCGCGTCCGATGAATACCTGATGCCGGGCGAAGGGAGAACGAATCTGTTCATCTACCCCGGATACGAATTCAAAATGGTGGACGCCTTGATAACCAATTTCCACCTGCCGAAGTCGACTCTCTTGGTTATGGTGGCGGCGTTTGCTGGGCTGGACCTCGCGATGCGCGCTTATCGACGGGCGATAGACGAGCGATACAGGTTTTACAGTTTCGGAGACGCGATGCTCATAATCTGAAGCGATGTGCATCGCGCAGGAAGAGGTCTGGGATGTTACCGAGCTCATGGTGCGATGCGGTCGCGCGAGGTCGCCAAGGCTCGGAACGCGGCGCAATCCGCTCGATGGGGAACTCATGATAACGTTCGAAGTGCTGCACGAAGACGCGAAAACGGGAGCTCGACTGGGTCGCTTGACGACGCCGCGGGGGACCTTCGAAACTCCGGTTTTCATGCCGGTGGGAACCAAGGCCACCGTTAAGGCCATGTCACCGGAAGAGCTCAAGGAAATAGGGTTCGATATCATCCTCGCCAACGCTTATCACTTGTACATGAGACCCGGGGTGGACGTCGTGAAGCAAGCGGGGGGTCTTCACCGCTTTATGAACTGGGATCGGTCGATACTCACCGACAGCGGCGGGTTTCAGGTTTTCAGCCTATCAGCCGTCACGAGGGTGGGTGACGAAGGGGTTGAATTCAGATCGCTCATAGATGGATCCAAGCACTTCCTCACCCCCGAAAAAGTCATCGAAGCCGAAGAAGCGCTCGGAGCCGATATAATCATGCCGCTGGACGTCTGCTCGCCGTATCCGTCGGATAGAGATCGAATACGAACTGCCGTCGAAAGGACAAGCGATTGGGCCGAGAGGTCGAAGAAGGCGTTGAAATCGGACCAGGCTTTGTTCGGCATCGTCCAAGGCGGGTTGCACAAAGACCTCAGGCGGGAAAGCGCAGAAGCTTTGGTGGAACTCGATCTTCCGGGCTATGCGGTGGGCGGGCTTTCCGTGGGCGAACCCCACGAGGCCATGTTCGAGGTGCTGGACGCCACGGTTCCGCTGCTGCCGAAGGATAAGCCCAGATACCTCATGGGTGTCGGGAACCCGACGAGCATGCTGGAAGCCGTCTCGCTCGGAATAGATATGTTCGATAGCGTCCTGCCGACGAGGACCGCGAGAAACGGGTTGGCGTTGACGTCGGTGGGGAAGGTGAATATAAAGAATTCTCGGTATGCGCGCGACTTTTCTCCGCTGGATCCCGAGGACGAGTGCTACGCGTGCGCGAATTATTCGAGGGCGTATCTGCGACATCTTTATCAGGCGGGGGAGATACTTGCGGCGAGGCTCATAACTTGGCACAATCTTTCCTATTTGGCGAAGCTCGCCGAAAAAATGCGCCGGTCGATCGAGGCGGACTCGTTCTCGGAGTTCAAAAGGGAATATTTGGCTAAGCACGGGGCCGAATTCGGCCGGGCGTGACAAAAGGAGAGGAGAAATGCAGCAATTGTTGACGGTATTGTACTTGTTGGTGATAATCGGCGTTTTTTATTTGCTGATCGTGAGGCCGCAGCAAAAGCGAGCGAGGGAGCACAGCGAGCTCGTGGCGAGCATAAAAGCCGGCGATCGGGTCGTAACCGCCGGCGGGATCTACGGGACGGTAAAGCGGGTCGATGAAGATACGCTGATGATCGAAGTTTCGCCGAACGTCGAGCTTAAGATGCTGAAGAACTCCATAGTTTCGAAAGTGTAAATAGTCGTATATGATTCTTGAGCCCGAGCGCTCGAACGGCGTTTGCACGGGGCGAGGCGCGTTAAAATTTTAAACGGCTCGCCTCGTCTAGTGGTTATCCTGGGAAAATGGCGTTCGATCCGATCTTCACAACCGCAAATTTTCCTTTAAAATATCGCGAGTCGCGAGTAAAATCATTGAAAGATGGCGCGTATCGGGACGTAGCGCAGCTTGGTTAGCGCGTCGGACTGGGGGTCCGGAGGTCGGCGGTTCAAATCCGCCCGTCCCGACCGAGTGCGGGCCGCGCACAAAGCGATCCGAACAATCGGTTGAAAAAGAAGCCGAAATCTGGAGAAGGGGAGCAGCCGTGGAAGAACTGTTCGAGCTCGCGGTGAAAGTGACGAGGGAAGAAATCCCGGACGACTTCGAAAACTTCAGGCGCTTTCTCATGGAGACGGATGACGGCGGCCTCGCGGTCGTCAGCAGAAGCGAATACATGAAGGCGAGGCGCAACGCCAAGAGATACGGCCAAGCCGGCCTTAAAGCGGGGCTGAAGAAATAGGCCTGCATCCAAGGCCTTCCGCGGAATAGCGGTTTAAGCGGATCGCAATCTTTCTGCGCATTCGTCTAAAGAATCGAACAGTTCCACTTCGGGCTGATACGCGAGCCCGCATTTGATCAACAAATCCCTCAACGCGCCCCGCTTGAGGGCGATGCCGAGAATCCCGCCCCGCGACCTCACCAGCTTGTGAACCCCCACTATGGCCCTCATGCCGGTGCTGTCCACGTATCGGACTCCCGTCAGATCCAGCGCGAGGATTCGCCTATCCGGGCCATACGCGTTCGTTATGGCGGTTCTGAATCTCTCGGCTTCGCCCGCCGCGAGCTCGCCGAACGCCACTACGGTCGGAATCGGTTTGTCAACCACTCTAAGCTTCACGGTCACCCCTTTCGGTCGACGACGCGCGCAACTTGACCGGTGGCCGATGCAGCCCTTAAAAAGTTTGGCACAACGAACCGAAAATCGGAAGCGGCAAGGGCAAGCACTTGGGATCGCCGTGCGGTCGGCGATGAGCTCGATGTGCCCGCGGAGAGGAGCATCGCGCTGTGCTATAATCATGAAATTGCTTAACCGGTCGATTCGACCGCGCTCGTAGAGGAGAAGCGCGATGAGAGACTCGATTCGAGGCGCAGCCGCGGATGAGCGGCGGCCTGTCGACGAGAACCATAAAAGCCCGACCGGATCTAAGGGCTCGAGGATTCTGAAAACCATCAGGGAGTACGCGGTTCTCGTCCTGGTGGCCTTGATGCTGTCCTTCGGTATCCGAACCGCGGTGGCAGAAGTGCGGGTGGTCCCGTCCGCGTCTATGGTTCCCACGATAGGAGTCGGCGATCGCCTATTGACCGTCAAGTTGATCTATCGCTTCGGCGATCCCCAGCGCGGCGATATAGTGGTCTTCGAGCCCCCCGAAAGCCTCAAGGGCAGGTTCAACGATCCGTTCGTGAAAAGGGTGATAGGCCTTCCCGGCGATGTCGTCGAGGTGAGGGATGGCAAGACCTTCGTCAACGGCCGCGAATTCAAGGTTGAAACGGCCGAAACGCCTTTATACACGTACGACCCCGTACGGGTCCCCGACGGATACTACTTCGTTCTGGGAGACAACAGAAACAGAAGCTACGACAGCCACGAGTGGGGATTCGTTCCGCGCGAGAATATCATAGCTAAAGCGGTGCTCGTGTTCTGGCCCCCCGATGATGCCAAAATGCTGAAATAGCCGCCTGGATATATTCTCTTGGGATGACCGCGGAAGCGTATCTCAAGAGAATATGGAAATCTCTGGCCCTCCTGATCGCCGTTATGGTCTTAGGATCGGCGGGATACGTGCTCATCGAGGGCTTTTCACCGTTGGACGCCATATACATGACGATCATAACGATATCCACAGTGGGCTTCCGCGAGGTGCGACCGTTGGACGCCGCCGGAAAGGCGTTCACGATTTTGGTGATCCTCTTCGGAACCGGCACTCTCCTCTATTTTCTACTGTCGATCGCCGAATTCGCCATCGAAGGCCACCTGACGGGAATACTGGAAAAAGCGAGGATCGCGCGGAGGATCTCGGCGATGGAAAACCACTTCATAATTTGCGGTTACGGCCGCGTTGGAGAGCAGATCGCCAATGAGTTCAAACAGGCCCGGGTTCCGTTCGTGGTCGTGGAAAAGGATCCCGAGCGGATATCGATATTGCAAGCCCTGGGAATCCTTCACGTCGAGGGAGATGCCGCGGACGATCACGTGCTGATGGCGGCCGGCGTGAGGGTGGCCAGAGGGCTCGTGTCGGCCGTGGATACCGACGCCGAAAACGTTTTCGTCGTTCTAACCGCGAGAGTTCTTAACCCCCGCATGCGCATAGTGGCCAGGGCGGTAACCGCCGAAGCCGAAGCCAAGCTGCTGAGAGCGGGAGCGGACAGGGTAATCTCGCCGATCCTGATAGGCGCGAGGAGGATGGCCCAGCTCGTGCTCCACCCTCAAATCGCCGATTACCTAGAGACGATATCGAAGACGGCTGCGGGCGAGTACCGCATTGAAGACGTGGAAATCCGCGGAGATTCGCCTTTGGCGGCTAAAACGCTCGAAGAAGCCGACTTGCGCGGACGAACGGGAGCACTGGTCATGGCGATAAGGACGAAAGAAGGGCGAGTGAACCCGAATCCACCCCCCGAAGCGACGCTCAACGAAGGTGACCGACTCATCGTGCTGGGCACGCATGAGCAGCTTCAAGCATTGCGAAAAGCTGCTGGTTTGGTTTAAATTATCTTTAAAAGGCGGCTTCGTGGGAGGAGCGAGATGCGAGATTTGAAGGAGATGATTCGAGATATTCCGGACTGGCCCAAAGAGGGCGTCGTTTTTAAAGACATCACGCCTTTGCTGAAAGACGCTGCGACGTTCGCGAAGGCGATCGATGCCATGGCCGCTCATTACGAAGGAAAGAAAATAGACCTGGTATTGGGCGCGGAGGCCAGGGGATTCATAATCGGAGGAGCGCTCGCATACAAGCTCGGATGCGGCTTCGTCCCGGCCAGGAAACCGGGCAAGCTTCCCTGGGAAACTGCGAGCGCGGAGTACGACCTGGAATACGGAACTGACTCCCTCGAAGTGCACACCGACGGCGTCTTCCCCGGTGCGAAGGTTCTCGTGGTGGACGACGTTTTGGCTACGGGCGGCACCGCCTCGGCAAAAGCCAAACTCGTTGAACGGCTGGGCGGGGAAGTGGCCGGTTTGGCCTTTTTGATAGAGCTGACATTTCTGAACGGCAGGCGAAAGCTCGAAGGCTACGACGTGTTTGCCTTGATCGAATATTGAGCGATCGGAATCACTATCTCGGCCTTTACTTCGCCGAGGCCCAGCCCGAGCGCTTTGGCCGCGCCTTTCGAAAGGTCCAAGAATCTACCCTTTACGTACGGTCCTCTATCATTTACGCGGACGATAACTCCCCTTCCCCTGTAGGTTACGGCCAAGTACGTGCCGAAAGGAAACTCCTTAGAGGCAGCGGTGAAATCCTCCTCGTTGAATATCTCGCCGTTCGCCGTGGGGCGCCCGTTGAATTCGTTTCCGTACCAGCTGGCCACGCCGGTCAAAACTTTTCCGCTCGGCCTGAACGCGGGCGGCCCGTTTGAAGTCGTCAAGAACTTAACGCCTGAATAGGAATCAAGCGGTACTTCCATCAGCGTCGGCTTATCGCCGATCCGTGTACCGGATAACGAGGCTCCGGCCTTTATCCGCTCCATTTCTCGCTTCCGAGTCTCGTCAAGAAGGAGTTCCGTCCCCCTGTAGACGTCCGCGGCTCTCTCGAGGCGCTCTCGGAGATCAGCCAGCTCTTTCTCGAGCTCCGCGCGCATTCCGACCAACGACGCCTTCTCCTCTTCGGCCGATTTCTTGGCCGCCTCCGCTTCCAGCTTTTTTTCCTTCAGCTCCGAAACGAGCAGAGCGTCATCGGCGGACGCCTTCGCCGCGGCGGAAATGCTCAGCGCCATATCGCGAATGCTCTTGGAGCTCATGATGAGCGGCAGCGCGCCCTCATCTCGCGCTTTGTAGAGCGCGATGAGCCTTTTCTCGTAAGACGAGTAGCGCTCGTCGTATTCGGCCTTTGCCCTCGCGAAGCGCTCGGCTGAGCGGGCGAAGCGCTCGGAAGACGCCTCGATTTTCGCCTCAAGGGACGCTATCGATAGCTCAAGGAAGCCGAGGTCTTTGGCGAAATCAACGATTTCGCGCCGGATTCGGTCGAGCGTTGCTCGGTCGGCCGAAACGGTCGCCGTCGCCGAGGGGGTCGAGGCTTTAATCGTCGAAGCCTCGGCAAGAGAGGCGCCAAAAAGCGCAAGGGCCAGGGCGATCGCTATCAACGCTTTCGAAGTGCTTGCCAGATAGATGGTCATGGCAAATGGAAATATCGGATTGTCGCGCTGGAAATTTAGGCGGCGGTCGGCCGCACCGCTAGCCCGAGTTATTAAAATATGATTAACTTTTGGTAGGAGCCGACGGATCGATGGAGAATAAGTTCACAAGGGGGTTCGCATGTCGCGCATCGATTTGAGGATCGCCAGCTGCATATTGGATACGATAGGCGAAGGGGTCTTCGTCTGCGATGCGAATCGCAGGGTCGTTTACGCGAACGCCGCGGCCGCCGCGATCTTCAAGTCCGCCAGGAATTCCATGATCGGAAAAAAGCTGGGCGAGCTGCCGTTCGGAGACGAGTCCGCGCTCGAGGCCGTGAACAAATCCCTGAGACATCCGGGGAAGAGGCAGGTGCGAACGGTCAAAGTTGGAAAGAAAATCCTCGTTTTGAACTGCAGATATGCTCAAAAAGAAGAATCGATCGTCCTCACGGTGCGCGACATCACGGAGCTCATCAAAGAATCCGAAAGAGCCATGGCGATATTGGCGAGCGCGGTCGACGGATTCGTGGTTTTGGACGATCGGGGAAGGATCGCAAACCTTAACGAGGCCGCGGAAACGATCCTGGGCATTTCCGAAAAGGAGGCCTTGGGTAAATCGCCGGCGGAGCTTCCGGTATGTGAAGAATTCTTGAACCTGTTTTCGGACAGTAAATTCCTGACGGCGGATGATCGGCGAACCGAACGAGAGCTTTTGATGGAAGGCGATGGCGACGGGCAGTACCTGAAGGTGATCGCGAGGCCGATATTCGATCGCCGGCGCAACTTTTTGGGACACCTCCTGGTCATGAGAGATGTAACGGCGGAAAAGCGAATAGATCAGATGAAAAGCGATTTTATATCGATGGTCTCCCACGAACTGAGAACGCCGCTGACATCCATTAAGGGCTACGTCGATCTGATCCTCGAAGGCGACGCTGGCGAAATCAACGACGTGCAGAGAGAATTCCTGGAAATCGTGAAGCAAAACGGCGATCGTTTGGTCGGGCTCATCAACGATCTTTTGGATTTATCGAGGATCGAGTCCGGCCGGGTTCAGCTGAGGAAGGATCCCGTGGACCTCGACGAAGCCATAGACCACGCCGTGGACACGGCGAAAACTTTGATCGAAGCGAAAAAGCAAACCCTGAGCGTGACGAAGCCCGATCGCCTTCCGATCATCATCGGGGATGCCGACAGGATAATCCAGGTTCTCATGAATCTGATCAGCAACGCCGTCAAGTATACGCCGGACGAAGGAAGGATCGCTCTGAAAGTTGAAGCCGACGACAAGTTCGTGACCGTATCCGTGAGCGATACGGGCATCGGCATCTCGCTCGCGGATCAGGCGAAGTTGTTCGAAAAGTTCTTCAGGGTCGATAACTCTTTGACCAGGGAGGTCGGCGGCACGGGTCTGGGATTATCCATCGTAAAAACGCTGGTAGAAGCGCATGGGGGCAGAATATGGGTCGAAAGCGAGCTCGGCAAGGGCAGCACTTTCGCTTTTACCCTGCCGATAGTCGGCAGCGTAGAAGCGGTCGGGCGGGGGGTTCCGGAAAAGGATGACGAACTCGCAGCTGATGGGCGTGTGGTGCTCGTAGTCGACGACGAGATAGATATCGTAAAGCTGATCCGACTTCACTTGGAGAAGGAAGGATACCGGGTTTTGACGGCGCTGAGCGGGGAAGAGGCGCTCGAAATAGCGAAAAGGGAAAGGCCGAACGTCATAACTTTGGACGTGTTGATGGAGGGAATCAACGGTTTCGAGGTCATACGCCGATTGTCCGAAGATCCTGCCACGGCCGATATTCCGGTTATCGTCATCTCGGTGATCTGCGACGAGGACCAGTGCTATACCTTCGGAGGTGCGAGCTACCTTTCCAAGCCGATCGACAAGGAAAAGCTCTCCCTCGCCGTCAAAAGGCTCATCTCAAAAGAAGACCAGGAGGAAGACATATCGATTCTCGTGATCGATGACGGCGGCGGTATGGCCAAAGCGATCGCCGAAGCTTTCCAAGATAAGAGATACACCGTGCGGACGGCCCGCAGCATCGAGAAGGCCTTGTCGATGAGCTCGAAGTTGAAACCGGATGTTATCGTGCTCGACGCGAAAATGGCATCAGAAGATGCCCACAGGACGATCGAGCGCTTGAAAAAATGCGGCGACGCGATAGGTGCGGAGGTGATTTTGTTCACGGACTACGACGCCGACGGCTTGGCGGCTAAGATCGTCAAGCCGGAATACGAATCCTGCAAGGTGGTTGGAGCAGACGCCATAACGAAAAAGATCGAGGAAGTGCTGGAGGGGTTGAGAGCCGATGCGAAATAAGCCGCGGATTCTGGTAGCTGAGGATGAAAAGGACATAGGCCGTTTGGTGGCTTTCGCCCTCGAGAGCAGGGGCTTCGAGGTCACTTTGGTCGCCGACGGGCGGGCGGCGGTCGAAGCCGCCGAGTCCGGATCTTACGATCTGATCCTTCTGGACGTGATGATGCCGAATATGAATGGATACGAGGCGGCCAAGCTCATCAGCGCGCGAGATCCGTCGCAGCCAATAGCCATGCTTTCCGCAAAGGCGCAAAAGGGGGAGGTTCAAAGGGGGCTAGAATGCGGCGCGGTCGAGTACATCTGCAAGCCGTTCAACCCAAAAGAGCTCGCGGAACGCGTAAAAGAGCTCGTCGAGAGGGGCAGGCACAACGATAGCTGAGGGCGCGATGCCGCGAATTAATCTCCGAAGCGATAAAAGGAGGAAGCCATGAAGAAGGTTCTGGTCGTGGACGATTCGGAATCCATCGTCAACTTGATATCGATCAAATTATCAAACGAAGGTTATGAAGTCGTTAAAGCATACGACGGCGAGGAGGCCCTGGATAAGGCGAAGATCGAAAGGCCCGACCTGATTCTGCTCGACGTGATGATGCCGAAGATCGACGGCAAGGAAGTATGCAGGAGGCTCAAGGCCGATCCGGAGTTTTCGTCGACGCCTATCGTTATGCTGACTGCCGTCGGGGAATTCGAGGAGCAGCTCAAGGGATTGGAGCTCGGAGCGGATGAGTACCTCACAAAACCGTTCGACCCCGGTCAGCTCGCCAAAGTGGTGAAATACCTCCTCGAGGGCGGAGAGCGCCCTCCCGCGCTCCTTGACAAAGATAAGAAGGAAAAAAAGCTTAGGACGATCATCGGAATAATGCATCCGAAGGAATAGGAGCGCGTTTGATTTTTGGCTCATCAAGTGGTATAGAAGGTGAGAATCGGCCGATCGGACCGGCGGTGCGCGAAACCTTCTGGGGATAGCGCTTCGGCCGGCCCCGACCGCGAATTTCTCATGGGGCGATGCCATCACCCTGAAGGAACCGCTTGGCCATGAAGCTTTTGATGTCCGGTAACGAAGCAATCGCGATGGGCGCAAGGCGAGCTGGTGTCAAGTTCGCCTCGGGATACCCGGGAACGCCTAGCACCGAAATCCTGGAGAACCTGGCTTCCTGCGGCGGGATAAGCGTTCAGTGGTCTCCAAACGAGAAGGTCGCTCTGGAGGTGGCCATAGGCGCCTCATTGGGGGGCGCGAGGGCCCTCGTCGCGATGAAGCACGTGGGTCTGAACGTCGCCGCCGATCCGCTGTTCACGCTCGCGTATACCGGCGTTAACGCCGGGCTCGTGGTGGTGACGGCGGACGATCCCGGCATGCACAGCTCTCAAAACGAGCAAGACAACAGGTTTTACGCGCTGGCGGCCAAGGTGCCGATGCTCGAGCCATCCGACAGCGCCGAAGCGCTCGAATTCGCGATCGAGGCGTTCAAGATAAGCGAAGAATACGATTTGCCCGTCTTGTTGAGGACGACGACGAGGATATCGCACTCCAAGTCGGTGGTTTGCGCGCCCGAAGCTGAAAACTTCGAAGCGGGTTTAAAAACTTACGTCAAAGATGCAAGCAAATACGTTATGATCCCCGCCAACGCGCGCGAGAGGCGGCGGTCCCTGGAAGATCGCCTTTCAAGGTTGCGCCTGTATTCCGAAAGTGCCGCGATCAACAAGATCGAGCGGGGAAGTCGCAGCTTGGGCGTCGTATCCTCGGGCGTGGCTTATCAGTATGCCAAAGAGGCCTTTCCGGAAGCTTCCCATTTGAAGCTGGGGCTCACGAACCCCATCCCCGAAAAGATGGTACGCGAGTTCGCGTCGAGCGTCGACAAGATCGCGGTGGTGGAAGAGCTGTCGCCGTATCTCGAAGAAAGGATCAAGCTCCTGGGAATCGACGCCGCGGGGAAAGGCGACGAGGCAGCGATTGGAGAGTTAAACGTCGAAAGGGTTCGCCGAGCTTTCGGACTTCCCGCTCCGCGTGGATACCCGGAAATCGCGGGCTTGCCGGCCAGACCGCCCGTTCTGTGCCCCGGCTGTCCACACAGGGGCGTTTTTTACGCGCTGCGGAAACTGAAAGTGCCGGTGATGGGCGATATAGGATGTTACACGCTCGCGGTGATGCCTCCCCTTGAAGCGATGGATATGTGCATCTGCATGGGAGCCGGGGTCGGAAGCGCCCTCGGGTTTCAAAAAGCCACCGGCAGGGGCGACGTGGTAGCCGTGATAGGGGACTCGACTTTCGTTCATTCCGGGATCGCGCCGCTCATAGATACCGTGTACAACGGCGGAGCGACCACGGTCGTCATTCTCGACAACGGAACGACCGCGATGACCGGCCGCCAAGACCACCCCGGAACGGGCAGGACGCTGAGGGGAGACGAAGCGCCGAAATTCGACTTCGAGAAAGTGGTCAAAGCGCTAGGCGTGGACCACACGGCGATCGTAGATCCGTACGATCTCGAAGAGGTTGAAACCGCGCTGAAAGAGGCCATCGCGCACGAGGGCCCTTCGGTGATAATCGCGCGAAGGCCGTGCGTGCTCCTGAATACGAAAAGAAACCGCCCATTTTACGTCAAAGATGACTGCACCGATTGCAGGAGATGCCTGAGATTGGGATGTCCGGCCATTTCAAATGTCGATGGCCGAGTGAGCATCGAATCGCCGCTGTGCACCGGGTGCGGCGTTTGCTCGGAACTGTGCCCGTTCGGCGCCATCGAGGAGGCGCGCCATGGCTAAGGGGATTCTTCTCGTCGGGGTAGGGGGCCAGGGGATCATACTCGCTGCCGACGTTTTAGCGAGAACCCTGCTCGAGGCGGGATTTGACGTTAAGCTCTCCGAAGTTCACGGGATGTCTCAGAGGGGCGGCAGCGTTACCACATCCGTCAAGTTCGGGGATAAAGTGAACTCTCCGCTCGTCGAGCGCGGCGAAGTCGACTACCTCTTGGCATTCGAGCAGTTGGAAGCGGCAAGATGGATCTCTCACCTTAGGTTCGGAGGCAAGATCATCGCCTCCGACGAAAAAATAATGCCGCTTTCCGTCTTGCTGGCAATCGATGACTATCCGGATGATCTTTTTGGCGCTATCTCGTCTCTCGGTGTGGAAATAGATGCAGTTTCCGCAATCGAGTTAGCGGCGAAGGCCGGCGGTAGGCGAACCGCGAACATCGTGTTGCTGGGCAGATTGGCTCAGTACCTGGGCATAAACGCCGACATCTGGAGATCGGTGATCAAAAGCAGGGTGCCCCCGAAAACCATCGAAGCCAACTTAAAAGCCTTCGACCTGGGATACGAACGGGTTGCCGTTCGATAATTGAGCGACACGCTGCGCATCCGGCGCCGGATGGCCGGATGCGCGCCCGGGGCGCGCTCGATTTCCGTCATTTCCGTTGCAAGGCGTTCCTTCCAAGTGCCCCACGAAGAGCTCGGCGACCGTCCGCGAAACGGTCGTTATATCGAAGTCCGAACGAGAGTATAATCGAATGGACGCGTTGAATCTGGCGATGGGGAGGAGAACCGCATGTCGGAAAGGCTTCAGATTTACAAATGCGAAGTTTGCGGGAACGTGGTCGAGGTGCAGCACGCCGGAAGGGGAAAGCTGGTTTGCTGCTGCAAACCGATGACTTTGATGATCGCGAATTCCGTCGACGCATCCTTCGAAAAGCACGTTCCGGTGATCGAAAGAGGCGGCGAGGAATTGCTGGTTAAAGTCGGGAGCGTTCCGCACCCGATGGAGGACGATCACTACATCGAGTGGATCGATGTGGAATCCGAGGGCGGCGTGTGCAGGCGGTACCTAAAGCCCGGAAACGATCCCCAAGCGTCTTTTGGCGCCGCCGATGCTCTCGCAGCGCGAGCCTACTGCAACCTCCACGGTCTGTGGAGAACGCCTTAGCCCCGGTGGTGATATAATGGTTGGCGATGGTCTGTTAGATTGCCGAGCGCATTGTATCTTTCGTCGCCCGGGCGGATCAAATGCATGTACATTAGCCGCTCGCGCGCCGGCGAAAACCCGCAACCGGTAACCTAGCGGGGGCGCAGATGCGCGAAACGAAAAACGCATGTGCGACGCGCGCACCGGCGGCCCGATCGGAAGATCGGGCCCTACACCGGATAGCGACGTCCGGTCGACGCGTGGACGCACGCCCGTCCGCGAAACGATCGCGTGGTCCGCAGGGTCCGTTCCCCGAACGGACCGATAACGCGAGAAAGGAGTGATGTGTGGAGCCATAAGACACGGTTAGCAATCGCAGGCGATGCAGGGAAGGAGGTCAATTTATGAGAAGGCTTTTGCCGTTCCTCGCGGCGGTTATATTGGTGATGGCCGCGGTATTGGCCGTGGGATGCAACCAAGCCGCTAAGCAGGAGACCAAACAGGAGACGGGCACAGAAGTAAAGGAGCCTCTGAAAATCGGAGCGGTGCTTTCTCTAACGGGCAATAGCGCGCCCTTGGGCGATCCCGAAAAGAAAACGCTCGAGATGGAGGTCGAAGCCATAAACAAAGCGGGAGGCATCGACGGCAGGAAAATCGAGCTGTACATCGAGGACGACCAAAGCGATCCGGCGAAAGGGAAAGTAGCTGCCGATAAGCTAATCGACGAAAAGAAAGTAAACGCCATAATAGGTGGCTCCATAACGCCCGTCAGCATGGTCATCAAGGACGTGGCGATCAAGGCCAAGATTCCGCAGGTGGCGCCCGCGGCCGGAATAACGATAACGCAGCCGGACTACAAGTGGGTTTTCCGCACCGCGCAAAGCGACGCGCTCGCCGTTCGAAAGGTTATAGAGTACCTGAGCCAAAACCTTAAGATAAAGAAATTCGCGATCATCAACGTCGACAGTTCGTTCGGAAACAGCGGAGCCGCCGTGCTGAAGGAGCTGGCGCCCGGTGCCGGAATGGAAGTCGTCGGAGAGGAAAAGTACGCGCCCGGATCGACCGACGTTACCGCTCAGCTCACGAAGCTGCGGTCCACGGATGCCGAAGTGCTGGTCATATGGGATACAAGCAAGGGATCGGCGACCGTGGCGAAGAACGCGGCTCAGCTCGGAATGTCGATACCGCTGGTAGGGAGCCATGGAATCGCGAGTAAGGTCTTCATCGACCTGGCGGGGGCCAACGCCGAAAACGTCGTATTCCCCGCCGGTAAGATTCTCGATCCGTCTTCGGCCACCGGCGAGCAGAAGTCGGTCATCGATAAGTTCATCGCCGATTATAAAGCCAAGTACGGCAGCAATCCGGATACTTTTGCCGGCCACGCCTACGACGCGCTTCACATAATCGTGAACGCGGCCAAGAAGGCGGGAAACGATCCCGCCAAGTTGAGGGACGAGATCGAAAAGACTAAGAATTTCGTGGGGATTAGCGGTATATTCAGCTACTCGCCAACAAACCACGACGGGCTTAAGACCAGCGATCTCGTCATGTGGACCATCAAGACCGGAAAGTGGATGTCGGCAAAATAGGGATCGACATCGGCGGCTAAGGGGCGGTAAGCAAATCCGCCCCTTTTCCTTTGTCCCGTTTCTTGCGTCCGCTCAACCGGTTGGCGCTCCACCTGGTAAGCGACGAGAAAACCGTGTATCCTAAGCATGTTCGGGCCTCGCCCATATTATAAGGGCGAAGAAAGCGCTCTTTCGGGTAAGAGATGAGTTCAGAGCAGCTTTTGCAGTTCATTTTCAGCGGAATAACGAGCGGAAGCATCTATGCCTTGATCGCGCTCGGATTTACCCTTATCTACAATTCGACGCAGGTGATCAATTTCGCTCAAGGGGAGTTCGTCATGCTCGGAGGCCTTTTCGCGGTGACTTATACGCGCTTGGGTCTGCCCGTCCCCGCGGTGATCCTTTTGTCGGTCCTTTCGGTCGCGCTGATCGCGGTAGTTTTTGAACGAGTGGCGATAAACCCCGTGAAGGATTCGTCGGTGATAACCATCATAATCTTGACGATCGGCGCTTCAATCCTTTTCAAGAGCTTTGCCATGCTGGTCTGGGGAAGAGATCCGCTGACGATACCCGCTTTTTCGGGGGAGAAGCCGATCAAGATACTCAGCGCGACGATGACCCCGCAGGCGATCTGGGTCGTCTCGATAACTCTCATCGCGGTCGTTCTCATGCAGCTTTTCTACAGATACGCGTCGGCCGGAAAAGCCATGAAGGCGTGCGCCAACAACCGAAATGCCGCCAGGCTCATCGGGATCAACGCCTCCCGCGTAGTGATGTACTCGTTCGGCCTTTCAGCGTCGCTGGGCGCATTGGCTGGCGTGATCATAACGCCTATCGCGATGATGGGCTTCACCTCGGGCGGCGTATTCGGGCTAAAGGGCTTTGCCGGGGCTGTGCTGGGAGGTCTGGGAAACCCCCTTGGAGCGGTCGCAGGGGGACTCATTTTGGGCCTTCTGGAATCGCTCGCGGTCGGCTTCATTTCTTCAGGTTACAAAGATGCAATAGCTTTTTTGATTCTCCTCGCGGTCCTGTTCGTAAAGCCGAGCGGGATATTCGCAAGGGAGGAGAAAGAAAAGGTCTGACGGAAATGGTGCGGCATCTTCATGTTTAGAACCGCCACGTTGAAAAACGGGATTGTCAAGTTAGCGAGCTCAAGCGCCGGCCAGGCGCTGATCTTGCTCGGCGCAGCATCGGCTGTCCGATTAGTCCTTCCAGATCGGACGTCGACGCTCATATTGCTGGGAATCAACTCCATTGTGGTTTTGGGCCTCGTCTTGTTCATGGGGTACGCCGGTCAAGTCTCGCTGGGACACGCCGCCTTTTTCGGAATCGGCGCCTATACCGCCGCCATAACTACGACAAAATATGGCTGGAATCCATGGCTTGGGGCGGTGGCGGCAACGGTCTTTGCGGGCATCACGGCTTTCGCGATAGGCAAACCGAGCCTCAGATTGAGGGGACACTACCTAGCCATGGCGACTCTCGGCTTCGGAGAAATCGTCTACGCGCTCATGAACCAGTTGAAACCGCTGACGAACGGCTCGGACGGAATTTCGGGAATCCCATCGGTCGCGTTGGGGCCGTTGGCGATAGATACAAAAGAGCATTTCTTCTATTTGGTATGGATCATAGTAGCGCTCAGCATGTATTACTGCGTCAACATTGTTAGGTCTCGAATAGGACGAGCTCTTCGGTCCATCCACGGGAGCGAGGTAGCGGCGGAGGCGATGGGGATCGATACCTCCAAGTACAAAATAGAAGTCTTGGTTTTGAGCGCCGCGTTAGCCGGACTCGCGGGAGCCCTGTTTTCCTTCTACATGAGCTTCATAAGCCCGGAGTCTTTCACGGTAACTTCGTCGGTCGTTTTTGTTACGATGGTGGTCGTGGGCGGCATGAGCAGCCTTTGGGGGGGAATTATCGGGGCTACAACGCTTACGCTTCTGGAGGAGTACCTGAGGGATTATCAGGAGTACAGCCTCTTAATATTCGGCGCGCTCCTGATCGCCATCGTGATCTTTGCGCCGAACGGGATAGCGGGATCGCTGAAAAACGGTTTTTCCCGCTCGAAAGCGAGATTCGCTCGCGCTCGGGCATCGAGGAAGGGTCTGGAGGAGGAAAGTGCAGTTACTTGAAGTGAGGTCGCTGACCAAAAACTTCGGTGGCCTAATTGCAGTTGATTCGGTGGATTTTAAAGTCGATTCGGGCCAGATAAAGGCGATCATCGGCCCGAACGGTGCCGGCAAAACGACCGTCTTCAACCTTTTGACGGGTATCGAAGAGCCGACGTCGGGCACGGTGCTGTTCGAGGGCAAGGATATCACCGGAATGAAGCCTTACCGCGTAGCCGCGCTGGGAATATCCCGCACGTTTCAAAATACGCGGATTTTCGCCAACATGACCGCGCTGGAAAACGTTATGGTGGGTCGCCACCTCAGAACGAGCACGGGTTTGCTGTCGGCCATGCTCGGCACCCGTAAATCCAGACGGGAAAACGTCGACAGCGAGGAAATGGCGATGTCCTATCTCAAATTCGTGGGTCTCGACGATAAAGCCAGCGTCTTGGCGGAGGACCTTCCTCAGGGCGAGAGAAGGCTCTTGGAGATCGCGAGGGCGTTGGCCACAGAACCAAAGCTGATACTCCTCGATGAACCGGCGGCAGGCCTGAACAATTTCGAAACGGAGCAGCTCGCGGAGTCGATCTTCAGAATCAGAGATGAGGGGATAACGGTGCTCTTGGTCGAGCACGACATGGGATTGGTGATGGAGGTTTCCGACGACGTTGTCGTTCTCAATTACGGGAGAAAAATCGCGGAGGGTCCGCCTTTTCTGATCCGCCAAGACGAAAACGTGATTCAGGCGTATCTCGGACAGGAGATTGCGGATGCTTAAGCTCGAAGGCGTATCCACGGCGTATGGCCACGTCAAGGTGCTCCGAGGAATAGATCTCGAGGTGCGCGAGGGCGAGATAGTGACGATCATCGGAGCCAACGGAGCTGGAAAGACCACCCTTCTTAAGACGATTTCGAGATTCGTGGGTCCCAACGGCGGCAAGATATCGTTCGAAGGAAGGGACATTACGAGATTCACCCCGGAAAAGGTCGCCAAGCTGGGCATAGGACACGTACCCGCGGGGCGCCAGATCTTCTCGAACATGTCCGTCATGGACAATCTCCTGCTGGGAACCCGCGCGCGCCCGAAACGCGCGAGTCGGGCGGAAATCGCCGAAGATGTGGAGCGAATCCTCGACGTCTTTCCGTCTTTGGAGGAAAGAAAGCGGCAACTCGCCGGAACCCTTTCAGGGGGAGAACAGCAAATGCTCGCGATAGGCAGAACGCTCATGGGCAGGCCGCGGCTGATCCTCCTCGACGAACCCTCGATGGGCCTCGCGCCGATGGTCATCAAGAGCATTTTTGAGGTGCTCCTCGACCTCCACAAAGAAGGTATGACCATCCTGCTCGTGGAGCAAGATGCCAAATTGGCGCTGTCGCTGGCAGACCGCGGATACGTGCTGCAAAACGGCGCTGTAGTGCTGAGCGACACCGGAGAGCGCCTCCTGCAAAACGAAGAGGTGCGGGAAATTTATTTCGGAAAGAAAGTCGGACGAATGGAGCGCGATCCCGGCGAAGGCTAGCTCATTTCGGCTATGACCCGAGAAGGGAGTGGCTAAGATGATCTGGAACCGAGAATACGAATGCATGCCGAGGGACAAGCTCGAGCAGCTTCAATTGAAAAGGCTGCAATCGACGATCAAGTGGGCGTACGAGCAGAGCCCCTTTTACAGGGAGCGGCTGAACGCCGCGGGCGTGAAACCGGTCGATATCAAATCCCTGGAAGACCTGAAAAGGATGCCCTTTACCACCAAAGACGATCTGCGGGATACATATCCGTTTGGCATGTTCGCGGTTCCCTTGGATGAAGTCGTGAGAATCCACTCCTCGTCGGGAACGACCGGTAAACCGATCGTCGTCGGTTATACCAGAGGAGATATGAACACTTGGAGCGAGTTGACCGCCAGGATAGCTACGGCCGCCGGCGCCCACGCGAAAGACATCGCCCAGATGGCCTTCGGTTATGGCCTCTTTACCGGCGGCTTCGGGATGCACGCCGGTCTCGAAAGGATCGGTGCGACCGTCGTTCCGGTTTCCGCGGGAAATACCGAACGCCAAGTAATGATCATGAAAGACTTCGGTTCGACCGTTCTCGTTTGCACGGCCTCGTACGCCCTTTACATCGCGGAAGTGGGGAAGGAGATGGGCGTCGACTTTTCGAAGCTCCCGCTAAGGCTCGGCCTTTTCGGCGGAGAACCCCTCAGCGATTCGATGCGAAGGGGAATCGAGGAGAGGCTGTGCATCAGCGCCACCGATAACTACGGCCTGACTGAGGTTTTGGGGCCCGGGGTCTCGGGGGAGTGCGAGGAAAAAAACGGATTGCACGTAAACGAGGACCACTTCATCGTCGAGGTGATCGATCCCGACACCGGCATGTCTCTAGGTCCCGGAGAGATGGGAGAGCTGGTTTTCACGTCGCTTACGAAGGAAGCCTTCCCGGTCATACGATATCGCACCAGGGATTTATCGAGGCTGATCCCCGAACCATGCCCCTGCGGCAGAACGAACGTTCGAATGGAGAAAGTAAGAGCTAGGACCGATGACATGCTGATCGTAAAGGGCGTAAACGTATTCCCGAGCCAAATAGAGAGCGTTCTGCTGGAAATCGAGGGGGTTGAACCGCATTTTCAGATAATCGTGGACCGCGTCGGCGCGATGGATCAGCTCGAAGTCCTGATCGAGGTAACCGAAGAGATATTTCCGGATAAAATGCGCCAGATCGTGGAGTTCCAAGATCACGTCGCCTCGCGCTTGCAATCGGTCCTGGGAATTAAAGCCAAAGTCAGATTGGTTGAGCCGAAAACGATCGAAAGGACCACGGGGAAAGCCAAGCGCGTCATCGACAGGCGCTCTATCGAGGAGGGCCTGAAAGTTTAAATATCTTTGCAAAGAGCAGACCGAACCCATAGCCCAGGGCGGAGCCGAAAATAACGTCTGTCGGATAGTGAAGCCCCAGGATCACTCTTGATAACGCTATGGCGAAGGCCGCTCCGTACCAAATGACGCGAAGGCTCGAAAATCCCTTCGAGAGGACGGCCGCGGCGGCAAACGCGATGCTGGCGTGAGTGGAAGGGAACGAGTAAGACGATTCAAAAGGTCCGTATCCCGCGATGTCCGGCATCTCGATAAACGGCCGCGTTCTTCCCACCGAAACCTTCAAAATATCCGCAGCCGCCTGCGCGACCACCAACGCGACCATCGCCGCGAAAATCGCACCCGCATCGGATCGGCGCTTCGCCGCGATGAAAACCAGGAAGGCCAACGCGAGCCACAGGAGCAGCAGACCTCCAAATCCGGTTATAAGGCGAAAAAAGAAAGCGATCGCCTCCACGGAGCCGATCGAGTTCAGCGCCCGCATCCACCACTTGTCGAACAACTCAACCCAATATATCAGCTCCAAGAATTCCTCCGATTCGCGGACAACTAGCTTCCAAAATAGCACATTCGTCTCTCAGCCGGCGAGGGGAATCGGAGGCTCCTTCTTCGCCGATAGCGGTAATGCTTGAACCGGCGGCGCTGAAATCTTGGGCGGCATCGGGTACAATAGATCTTGTTCAAATGAGCGGGTACGACTACAAACGGAGCTACCGAAATAATTACAGGCGCACTTTTCGGGCGACGAAACCCAACAGGGCCAAAGTCAACCGAGCGATTTTGGCCTGGGCATCTCTGGGCGTTTTGGTCCTTCTCATCGGGATACAAGCATCGGGCATGATGAAGAGGCCTTCGCTCATGCGGGATGCATCGGCAACCGGCGCAAAAGCGGAGCCCTCAAAAGCGGATTCAGGAATTTCTCGACCTAAGGATGCGCCTGAAAACCCTCGGAGAATCCGCATTAAAGTGAACGCGGTAAACCTCAGAAGCTCCCCAGAACTTCGAAACGAAAACATCTTAGGCCAGCTCTATAGGGGAGAGGAGCTCCGCGTTATCTCAAAAACGGGCGATTGGTACGAAGTCGAGACCACCAAAGGCCGACGCGGCTTCGTCACTTCCAGCGAAAACTACGTCGAGGCTTTGAGGTGAATCTCTCCGGGGCGACAATCGCCCAACTAGACTCGTTTCTGCGAAAGCCAATTTCCGCCTATCTCAAGCAAAACTTATCTGCGAAAAATCGATGGGGAAAATGCGCGGTCCTGCTGGGCAGGCGATGCAATGCGGTTGCAAAGGAATAAGTTAACATAACATATATTATCGGTAGTTACATTGGCCGCCATTAAAGCGGCTTTCGGCGCTTCCCCTGCGCTTAGATGACGCGCGCTCCGGCGCGGGAGATACATCCGCTATCTCGACGAGCGCGAGCGCACTCCTAGAGCTCCCTTGGGTATAGTTTCGGAGGTTTGCATCTTAAGTGCACGTCGACCGATATTAGCTTCTAGCTTCGCCGCCTTTTTCGGCCTAGAAGCGCTTTTCTCGGCCTGGAAGCCTTTCTCCTCGACGCAAAACCCGTTTGCGCATTCAGGAACGATAAATTAGCCCCTCTGACCAGCAGAAACGCTCTGTAAGCCTTTTTAAGCCATGATCGTAAACCGATCGATGTTTTATATTGCCAAATTGCGAGATTTAGCGCATAAATGGGACGAGGTCGCAATCGCGCGTCAAGATCGACCGGCGATGCCGGCGCTATCGGCTCGCCGCGGCAACCGGCATCTGGAGTCCTATGGCAGTTGCAAGGAAGGGCGCTTCGCGCATCGGCGCATCGCTAAAAAGGCTGAGATTTCTCTGGCGCTGGTACGTGGTCTTCAACGCGAGGTTGATAAAGATGCACGCCGAGCTGCCGAGGGGCCTCGAAAGCGTCGCGCGCTCTTGCGCCGAAGCCGAATCCCTCGACGAGCGAAGGCGCAAGGCCCAGATGGACATCTTCGGCCTCGTGGAGAAATACGCGGATCTCTGCGCCGGTTGCGGTCGCTGCTGCCAGGAGCGGGTCGATCGCTACACGATCTTCGACAGGTTCATCCATGAGCCTCTGTCCCGCAGATTGGAAAGCTGCGGCGGGCAAATATACGATCCCATATGGATGCTCACCAGCGGCATAAAGCGCACCCTAAACCGCTACTACGGCCTGGGCGATCAACCTCCCCCCTGCCGCTATCTCTCCCCCGGAGGATGTTCGATCGAAAAAGAAATGCGGCCCATGCTCTGCACTTCCTGGTTTTGCCCCAAGTACATCCGAAAGTTCACGCCGGAGGACATTGATAAGCTGGAAGCCCCTTTAAGCGAAATCGAAGCCATCCACCGCGAAATATTCTTGAATCTAAAAGGCTCAAAGATAACCGCGAAATAATCTCGGGAAAGTCATCGGACGGATTGCGGAAGCGTAAATCGCGCGATGCGCGAAGCCCTTTACCGATATATGCGCGCGGCTTTAACCGATCTCGCGCTCCCGGATCAACTCATCGGCCCAAAAGATCTTCGCGATTATACCGACGGCACGCTCGTTGCCTTTTGCTGAACGTCATAACCTCTCTGCGGCTCCTTCCTAAATCATGCGCAAGAACCTCATATAGGCCCTCGTATTAGAAAAGATGAAAGACAATGTTATAATGTAAGGGCTTAGGAGTCTACCGGAGAAGAGTCTTGTGACGCTTAAATCGGCAAAGAAGGGATCTTTTACAAACGCTAGGCGAAAACCCCCAATCCAAAAAAGCATCTGGGCGGACTACCTCATTCCGAAAAGCGATCCCATCAATATAGCGATGACGATAGCCGCGCTCACCGTAGTCTGGGCGAGCACGCGTTTTTGGTGGAGTTACATTTCCTGGGTTTTAGCGCTTATTCTTGGTGGCGCATATGCATCATCGCGAGTTGAGCGCTCCGACTTTCCGCTTGTATCGATTGCGGCGGGAACTATCTCCACGATCATCTTTCGTCTTCCAGCGAGTAATTCGATGACCGTCTATCCGCAGCTTGCCTTTATGCCTTTCCCAACCAAGCCCATTTCGGTTGCAACCATTTTAACGGCTATCGGCGTCATTTACACCGCCGGTATGGCAGGACTGGCGTTGCTATCGAAGCTTCGAAAGCGCGATTTTGCTTATCTGATCCTCTTCGCCATCATGGGCGGGTTTATAATAAGCGGCGCTTTGGCACAATCGCAGCCGAACGCTCAAGGAGGAACTCTAGATTACATCATGGCCTCCGTTCCCGAGCCTGAACAGTACTTTTTCGACGGTCACATATACCTAAGAACTTTTTACCTGATGAAAATGGGAACCAACTACTACGATGCCTTGGCTGATTCAATGCTCGGACGCGGCGATATATCCTCGCTTCCCAACGTCATTTTTGGCTGGCGGCTTCCGACGCTTTTTTATTTCTGGGCTATCTTTTTCGGCTCCGGTCTCGCGATCGAGAAAGCGTTTCTTTTCATCGGTGCTGCCGCAGTTTTTCTGGGTTTTTTAATTGCAAAAGAGCTTTCAAACGATCATTGCGCCATTTTGGCTGCTTGCTTGCTCAGTGGTTACCTATTCGTAGCGGCGTCCACATTTTGGTTGCCCTTCATGGAGTATTGGGCTTTGCCGCTCTTGCTGCTCGCCGCCTATCTTTACGTGCGCGACCGAACGGAGTTGGCGGTGCTTCCAGCTCTTTTAGCTCCGCTTATCCGCGAGATATATATTTTTGCGCTTGCAGCCGGATTTCTCGCCGGAATAACTCGAAAAAAAGTTGCAGCTCTTATCCCTTGGATGGCGGCCAGCGTCGCTTACGCGGTTTTCTACGCTCTTCATTACTTTAAAGTCAAGACGATAGTTGCGGCGACTTCAGCAAACGCCGGTTGGATAGCCGGAGGAGGATTTGGACTTTTGCGGGATTCGATAGCCTTCTCTACGGCGCTAATGTTTCCAGACAAGTGGATGGCGATCACCGTATGGATCGCCGGATCGATCGGCCTTCTCACCGTAAAACCGCTTGACAGAAAGCTATTTCTCGCGCTGGCAGCCCTCTCGCTGCCCACAGCAGCGCTTTTCTTCGGAGTGGAGTCGAGCTACTACTGGGGCGTCGCAGCGATTCCTTTGGCATTTGTAGGATTAGCCGTGCTCGTTAAGGCCCTCGATGCTCGGAATGTCTCGAGGTTAACGATTCCTGGTCGATAACAAAACGAACGCCCGCGCAAACGCGGTATCGCGGGCGTACGTTCCTTACGTTATGCCGAAATTCAACTACACGTCAAAGTAGAGATAGAACTCGTAGGGATGCGGCCGGAGCCTCAGGGCGTCTATCTCGTTCGTCCTCTTGTATTCGATCCACACATCTATGACGTCGGGCGTAAAAACGCCTCCTTTAAGCAGGTAATCGTGATCTTTCTCCAGAGCCTCAAGCGCCTCGTCGAGCGACCCCGGAACTTGCGGGATGCCCTTCGCCTGCTCCGGAGAAAGATCGAAGATGTCCACTTCCATGGGATCGCCGGGATCGATCTCGTTCTCGATGCCATCCAATCCGGCCATGAGCATGGCCGAAAAGGCCAGGTAACCGTTGCTGGACGCGTCCGGCGGCCTGAACTCAATCCTCTTCGACTTGGGATTGTCGGTGTACATCGGAATGCGTATCGCCGCCGAGCGGTTTCTCATGGAGTACACCAAGTTCACCGGTGCCTCGAACCCCGGCACTAGGCGCTTGTAGGAGTTCGTCGTAGGAGCGCAGAAGGCCATAAGGCTCGGTCCGTGCTTCAAGAGCCCGCCTATGTACCACTTCGCGATCTTGGAGAGCCCGGCGTATCCGCTCTTGTCGTAGAAAATGTTCTCGCCGTCCTTCCATAGCGATTGGTGCGTATGCATGCCGCTTCCGTTGTCGTTGAACACCGGTTTCGGCATGAAAGTCGCGACGAGTTTATGCTCCCTGGCGACGTTCTTGATTATGTATTTATAGAGCAGAAGGCTATCGCCCATGGAGACCAATTTCCCGTAGCGCATGTCGATTTCGCATTGTCCGGCGGTGGCCACCTCGTGATGATGCACCTCGATGGGGATCCCCGCTTCGATCATTTTGAGCACAATCTCGGATCTTACGTCCTGCAAAGAGTCGTGCGGCGGGACGGGAAAATATCCCTCTTTATAACGGGGCTTGTATCCCAAATTCGGCTGCTCGTCTTTTCCCGTATTCCAATCTCCCTCGACCGAATCGATGAAGTAGTAACCGGCGTTTTCCGTCTGATCGAACCTTATGTCGTTGAAAAGGAAGAATTCCGCCTCTGGTCCGAAATACGCGTCGGTCGCTATTCCGGTCGACCTCAAATAGCCTTCCGCTTTTTTGGCGACGTACCTGGGATCTCTGGTGTACGGCTGGTTGGTGATAGGATCGTAAATATCGCAGATGATCGAAAGCGTGGGAACTTTGCACACGGGATCGACGATGGCGGTGTCCGGATCAGGAATAAGAATCATGTCCGATTCTTGTATCTTCTGAAATCCCCTTATGCTCGAGCCGTCGAAGCCTATGCCTTCCGCGAACAGGGATTCATCGAGTTCGGAAACGGGAATCGAAAAATGCTGCCAGAGTCCGGGCAAATCGTTGAACTTCAAATCGACCATTTTCACCCCGGTCTCTCTGGCCAATTCGATCACCTTTCTTGCGCTCTCTCCTAACCGTCCCCGGGGAGACCTGAGTTCGGTTTTCATTTCACCATCCCCTTCCAATCTGTCGAGTTTCGCATGCGGCTTTAACGCGTGCTTTCGTTCAGCCTGCCGTCGACGATCTGAACGTCGTCATCCCTTCTCAATCGGTATCCGACGCTCCTGACCGTTTCGATCAAGTCCCCGTACTTGGTTCCAAGCTTTGCTCTCAACCTTCGGATGTGAACGTCCACCGTCCTGTTGCCTTCGCAGTAATCGCGTCCGCAAACCCGCTTCAACAACCTCCTCCTGGTCACCACCTTTCCGTCGGCCCTGATCAACATCCTGAGCATTTCGAATTCACGATACGTAAGGTTCAGCGGTTCGCCGTCGGCGGTAATTTCGTAGTTATCGAAATTCACCACCAGTCCAACCTCCCGAGGACCAGCCGCGGCCGCTTCCTTAAAAATCCCATCGCGGAGCAACCACAGCCTGAACGCGAGATCGCCGGGCATGAAGGGATAAAGCACGTAATCCGCCGCTCCCTCGCACCTCGTCGCTTTGAAATCTCCAGCCCTCGATAGAATCGCGATCCGCGGGATTTCGAGGGTCCATCCCGTTCGTTCGCAACTCCGGAGATCGACGATCGCAACATCGGCTTTTTCGAAGTCCTTGGGATCGGTTATGATCTCCTGGTGGAACTTGCCGAGTTCCTCGGCGATCGCCTTTTTCACTTCTTCGTCTTCGCACGCAACGGCTATTCTCATACCGAACATGCAAGCTCCGCGTCGCCTTTCTACGCGAAAGATGACCGGCGGCTGTTATGCCCGCGTTTCAAACGCGTTAAATTTAGGTTACAAATGGCGAGCTCGGTATCTCGCGGTTCGCCTCAGCTCGGCGAAGCATCGATTTCGCAGCTAACCGGAGCGCGATATGGCTCTTACCTGCCTCCATCCGATCGATCGGAAATCGGCCTCGCATTCAAGCGCATGCCGCTGCATAAGCGGCTATCGAGGTATTAGGGGAGGCGTTACTCTGAGGGATGCCCTGGGTTCATCTCGTCTTGCGCGCAGTTTCTATGCGGCTTTGCGAAGTTTCGGGCCGACCGCCGCGTCGATCAACTCGCCCCGCTTCACATCCACGAGGCCCTTGTCGGTGATCTTAAGATGCGGCACGACCGCGAGCGTCATGAACGAAAGGGCGACGAATGGATCCTCGAGGCTCGTCCCCAGGTATGCGGCCCCTTCCCTCAAAGAGCGAGCCCTTTGGATCGCACCAGTAAGCGGCTCGAGCGACATCAAGCCCGCTATCCTAAGGGGCATTTCCGCCAGAATCGCATCTTCCAAAGCGACGGCCATTCCGCCGCCGCTTTTGATCACGGCGTTTACCGCGGTCGCCATAGAAGTTTCATCAACCCCCGCCACGACTATGTTATGCGCGTCGTGCGAGACGCTCGAAGCTAGAGCGCCCTTCTTCAAACCTAAGCCGGAGACGAAGCCGTGAGAAGCAACCGCCTTCTCTCTATACCTGTTCACCACCGAGATCCTCAAGATGTCCCTCTCGGCGTCCGCGACGAGTTTGCCTTCTACCGGAATCATTCGCTCGACCCTCATATCGGTGATCGCGCTCCCGGGGGCGTACGCGATGACAAAATAATCGCCTTCGGGGCCTCGCATCCGGAAATCTTCCGCGTCGACTTTCCGAACGCGGATGGAATTCAGGAGAAATTCTGGGGGATCGATGGTTTCTATTTCGGCAAAAAAGTGACCCTCGCTGTACATCAACCGCCCATCCTTGAAGACCATCCTGATATAAACCGATGTCAAGTCTTCGACGACGACGATGTCCGCCACTTTTCCAGGGGTGATAGATCCCCTATCGTTCAACCCGTAGTGCTCGGCCGGATTAATGGTAACCATCTGTATCGCGAGACGCGGATCGATTTCCCTTTCGATGGCCATCCTTACCAGCATGTCGATGCCGCCCTTTTCCGCCAAATCGACGGCCGTTCTATCGTCCGTGGCCAGCATGCAGCGCCTGGCGGTTATGTAATTCACCAACGGGATGAGCCTATCGAAATCGCCCGAAACCGAGCTCTGCCTTATCGTCAGCATGGCTCCCCTTCCGACCTTTTCTTTGGCTTCATAAATTTCCGACGCCTCGTGGTCCGTGCTCGGCCCCGCCGCCAGGTACGCGTTGAGCTCCATCCCCGTCACGCCGGGACAATGCCCGTCGATCGGTTTGCCATCCGATGCCAAAATCTTCTTGATCGTCGACGGGTCCCCCTGAATGACTTTCGGATAGTCCATAACTTCCCCGAGGCAGACGAACTCCGGCCGCTTTGCGAGCTCGGCGATCTCGTCGAGTCCTATCGCGGCTCCGCTCGTCTCCAGCGCCGGAGAAGTTGAGGGGACGCAAGAGGGAGCCGCGAAGAAAATATCGATGGGCAGGTGCTTCGCCGCTTCGACGAAATACTCGATTCCGTCTCTGCCCGCCACGTTCGCGATCTCGTGGGGTTCGGCGATTATCGAGGTCGTCCCGCGCGAAAGGAGCAGTTTCGCGAGCTCTTCGGGACGAAGCATCGTGGATTCCACGTGGATGTGCGAGTCGATCAAGCCCGGGATGGCGACCGCTCCTTTCAGATCTACTTCAGATTTCCCTCGGTAATGCTCTCCCAAGCCGGCTATTCGACCACCGCAGATCGCCACGGCCGTGGATTCGAGCGCGCCGCTGAACAAGTTGAGCACCTGCGCGTTGCGCAAAACTAAGTCGGCATTCCGCTCGCCTCTGGCCACCGCGATGAGGCTTGAGAGGTCGTCCATGGAAAATTTTTACCCTCAAACTCCGGTGGATCCGAATCCGCCCGATCCGCGAACGGTCTCATCGAGCTCGTCGACTTCGTTGAAGCTCACCTTCTCTACCCGTTGAACCACCAGTTGGGCTATCTTGTCTCCCCTGCTCACTATAAACGGCTCCGAGGGATCGAGGTTCACCAGCACGACGCAGATTTCGCCTCGGTACTTGCTATCGATCAAGCCAGGCGTATTCACTATCGAAATGCCGTGTTTCGCCGCTAAGCCGCTCCGCGGTTGGACGAATCCCGCGTATCCGTCCGGAATACTGAGGGCGATGCCCGTGGGAATGAGGGCTCTTTCTCCGGGTCCAAGGATGGCATCTATTCTGCTGTACAGATCGCAACCCGCATCCCCTTCGTGGGCATATTTGGGAATCGGGAGGCCTTGGTCCAGGCGCTTTATGTCGATTTGCAAAACTTCGTCGCTCTCTTTCGACCGCACGTCAAGCATTCTAGCACGCGAAAGATGCGATTGCCAAACGCCATTCATGGCGCCGAGGAGGTTTCGGGGTATCGCCGACGCCCATCGCCCGTTCCGCAGGCGCCGGATCTCAGCTGCTATTCGCGCGGGGTTACTGGGGATACCGAAATCTTGCGGGGACCGATTCCTCCTTCAAGGCTTAAGCCGCTTTCATCGGCGCTTCGGCTTAAGCCGCTTCCGCCGGCACTTCGCGCGAACGAGATCGCCGGGCGGTCTTTCGCACGCCGACCTTTAGGCGAAAAGCCCCGAAGCGAGATTTCCACCGCCCAGAAGGCTTTTCGCTCGAGCCGCCGGCATGCGATCGCATTAGTGGCGATGAGCCTCGATGGGAAATGGCCGCGACGCTTTGACGCCGCACGGAAAGGTCAGCGCTCTTGCTAATCCCGTTCGCTGTTGCCGTCTTCTCTGGGTCTCAGAATTGCGAGCGTCGCTTGAGCGAGCGAAAGGATGAAATTCTCGAGCGATGCCCTCAGCAGAGCGGCCTCCTCCCTGGCGCTTTCTAGCTCGGCTTCCAGTTCCTTGGAGCGCCCGATCGCCCTTTCGAACCGCTCTTCAAGGTCTTTTGCCCGCTCGAGCATCTCCACGCCGGACTCGGTCACCCTTCGCGCGGAGCTGGAATCCTCGGTCTTTTCGATCATCGAACTCAACTCTCCATTTCCGGCTCGTTTATCGAGCTAAGGCGAGCTCGTCCGCTGAGCTCGGCTCGCTTATGCCATTTTATCGGCCTGGCGATCGAACACCTTTATGGATATTTTAGCATTTGAACCGCATTAGTGTCGTTTTCGCTCGATATCGGTTTAATCGCCGATACCTTCAACCGATGATCCGCGACGCCTATGCCAAAACCGCATATGATCCGCGGGTCTCTTGACTAACGGAGCGATTACGCACAGAATCTAAAGCTATCCGCTTTTTATCCGACGCCTCAGGGGAAAATAACTAAGCCTGATTCGGAGGGTCGATGGGAAAAAGCGCGCTCGTTGGGCAACAAGTTTTAATCTTCTCCCGAGCGACAAAGTCCACCTTGCGGGAAATAGCCGCGCGCCTTTCTCCTCACCTGCAAGAAATAGTTGAGCGTTGGGTCGAAGATCAAATGCGCGCCTGGAGCCCCCCGGGTCTCACGAGGGGCGAAATGCTATCGATTTTCGGCGACTTATTTCAAAAAATTGTCACCTACCTTTTGAAACAAAGACAGGAGGAGTGCATCCGATATCTGACCGAGGCAGGCCGCAAACTGGCCGAGCGAGAGTTTCCATTTCAGGCCGTTATCATGAGCCTCCACTTCATGGAGGAGAGCTACCTCACCTATTTGCTGGGCGCACCTCTTGGCAAGACGATGCAATGGATAACGGAAATGGACGAGTTCTTGCATGCCTCAATAGCTGCAATCGCGGTTTCGTACTTCGAAGAATTTCGCAAGTCGCTCCTCGAAGAAGCCGAATTTTCGCGAATGCTTCAAGAAAGCCATTCCCCGAAGTTGCCAAACAAAGCATTGGACCTTGAAATCGGCTAGTCGTACATATCCGCCAGCCCCAAGGCTCTAGTCGGAGGCGATATCATCGACGTCGTGATTTTAGATGCCGACCTTCTCCTGTTCTTTATCGGAGATTTTTCCGGACACGGGCTAAACGCGGCGTTGAAGTCCGCCATGATACGCCACTTTTTCAGAGCATACGCCCGCGAAGAGCCAGATCCATTGTCGATAGCATTTGCCCTTAATCGCTCGCTTATAGATGAGTTCAGCGAAGGCGAATTCGTGACGCGGATTATCGGGATGTATACCGCGTCAAACCCGCTCGAGCTCGTGATAGCCGGGCATCCCTTCCCTATCATTATGGAGTCAGCCGATAGCGTGGAGGCGCGAGGTGAACTTCCGCTGGGGATAGATCGCAGCGCCGTTTATTCCAAAGTACCCGTCGAGCTGCGGCGAGGAGGCGCTTTAGTCGCTTACACCGATGGCCTCTCCGAAGCCAGAAACGACTCCGAGTTTTTTGGCGAACGCCGGATCGCGGGGTGCGTCAAAGAAACCCTAAGAGCTACCGCCGATGCTATCGCCGAGAACCTTCGACAATCGGTTCTGCAGTTCTCGGATGGTGCGCTGAAAGATGATGCCGCCATCCTCGTGTTGAAAAGGCGCCTTTAGGCGCCGCGGCGAAAGATCGCACATCAAAGGCAAACCGCCGCGGCGAAGGCGATTGTCGCGATGACTCCGATCGCATAGGCGGCCATCTCAACGGCGCCGGGCTTGAGCCGCCCCGATCCTTCATTCCACTGGCTCTTTACCACCTCGATGGACAAGGCCGCGTGATACGAGAACGCCGCGAACGCGGCCGTCGCCAAAATCGCCAGGGCCGCCTTGGCGTAAGCGGGCAGCGCCGCGACCGCGATCCGCTTTGCGATGAGGATCAAGAAGGGCGCCGTCAGCACTCCCAAGCCAACTATCAGGTTTAAAAACGCCTTTCGCCGCAAGAATCTCAGTATGAGGTAGATGCCGTCGATGACGGCGATGAGCAACGGAAGGGCCGCTTTCTGCATGCGATCACCGTCCGACGTCCCGCTTTTCGCGCAGATGAGCATCAAATGCGTCGGGCTGCTCGAATGGGAATACCCCCGGATCGGCGCCGTAAACCGCTTCCCGAAGGCAGTTCGCTGCCCCGCGCTAAAGCGAAACGCCACGGACTGCGTCGCTCAAGTATCGGAGCTTTATCGCGAAAACCGCTTCGAGTCTCAACTGAAAACAAAAAGCGCCGGATTCGGCGCGAGATCGTTGCCCTCACTCGACCTTCTTGAGGGCCTCAGATGCCGCCTCCAGCTCGGCTTTCTTCTTGCTTTTTCCCTCTCCTTCGCCCAAGACTTTGCCCCCAACGGAAACTTGGACGATGAACGTTCTGTCGTGGACAGGACCGTATTCTCGAACTACGCGATAGGCGGGAACGGCTCCCATTTTGGCCATCGTCACCTCTTGAAGCCTCGTCTTCGGATCTCCGTAGTGCTCCACCGCGGCCTCTTCGAAAATCGTGTCTTTTAGGCGCTTTAAAACGAATTCCTTGGCCCTGAGCATCCCCTGATCCAGATAAATGGCCCCGATGATCGCCTCGAAAGTATCGCTCAAAATAGACGCGCGCGCTCTGCCTCCCGTTAGCTCGGCCCCTTTGCCCAAGAAAATTAACTCTCCGAGTCCTACGTCCTGCGCCGCTTTGGCCAGCGCGTTCTCGCTCACTATTCTCGCCCTCAGCTTGGCGAGGTCGCCTTCGTTGTGCTCCGGAAATCTGTAAAAAATGAACTCGGTTATCACCAGGTTCAAGACCGTATCGCCGAGGAACTCCAGTTTTTCGTTCGTTTCGCGGACTCCGGCTTCGAAGCTGTACGAGCGATGCGTAAGCGCCCTGACCAGCAATCCTTTATCTATAAACTTTATCCCCAGCCTTCGTTCGGCCTCTTTAACCCTATCTTCGATCGGGTATTCGCTGAGCATCTTTAGCCTTCCGCATCGCAGCCTCGAAATAGATTTTATCCGAGATCGGCGCTTCGTTCTATTTCAGACTTCATCTCCGCGCGGTTGCGCGGGGACGCCATCTTCCCTAATATGTAGAAGAAATTTTCGTCAGGACGAGGAGAGCATACTTGGCAGATATAAGGCCTTTCAAGGGCATTCTTTACGATCCGGAAAAAATCGACGGTTATGAAAGCGCCGTGGCGCCTCCCTATGACGTGATTTCAAAGGACGAGCAGATGGCGCTTTTGCGTCGGCACAAATTCAACATCGTTCGCTTGATCTTGCCTCAGGACATGCCCGGAGACAATCCCATGAGCAATAAATACACGCGGGCCGGATCGCTCTTGGATACCTGGCTCGATAGGGGGGTGCTCCGGAGAGACGACGAACCGGCGATATATATCTACCGCCAAGATTACGAGTTTCAGGGACAAAACTTTAAAAGATTGGGCTTCATAGCCTTGGCGAAGATCGAAGAGCTCGGCAGCGGCAGAATCATGGCCCACGAAAAAACGCTCGCCGGGCCAAAGGCCGACCGTTTGAACCTCATTAGGGCGACGAATGCAAATTTGAGCCAGGTGTTCAGCCTGTACTCCGATCCGGAGGAAAAGGTAGATGACCTTCTCGGTGAACTCGCGGCTGCCCCTCCCGATGTAGAGTTTTCTTTTCAATCGGTCGAGCAAAGGCTTTGGCGAGTTACGGACGCCGACGCCATATCCGCCGTCGCGGCCCACATGCGCGATAAATCCCTTTTCATCGCGGACGGTCACCACAGATACGAGACGGCTCTGAATTATCGAAACGAAATGAGGGATAGGACCGGCCTCAGAGATGGGAACCAGCCTTTCGACTACGTGATGATGATGTTCGTCAACATGGATTCGGATGGCTTGACCATCCTTCCAACCCATCGCGTCCTCAGGAACCTCCCGAAGATCAACGAAGAGAAATTCCGGGCGAATTTGTCGCACTTCTTCGACGTCACTCCCCTCGGTTCGCTCGGCGATCTTCTAAAAGCGATGTCGGAGAGACGGGACCGGCACGCCATGGGCGCGTACATCGGACGCAAGAGCTACACCCTGCTCACCGTTTCCGACGAGCGGCAAATCGAACTGGCCATCGACGGGCAGCATTCGCGAGCCTGGAAGCTGCTGGACGTCTCGATCCTTCACGGGCTCGTGATCGGGAGGATTCTCGGGCTGAGGGGAACGAACATGGAGAACGGCATCAAATTCACGGTGGACGAAAAAGAAGCCGTCAAGCTGGTCGACGAGGGAGGCTACCAAGCGGCTTTCTTCTTAAATCCGCCTGACATTTCACAAATACGCTCCATAGCCAGGAGCGGAGAGACAATGCCCCAGAAATCGACGTATTTTTACCCGAAGCTGCTGAGCGGTTTGGTCATCAACAAGCTGCAGTGGTGACGCGGGCCGACTTTGCGACGATCGTTGCGCCCCGAATATCGCGGACGCCTCTGGAGCTTCGAACTTGCGCGTCGGCGGCGAGAAGAGAGGCGGCGCGCGCGCTGGAGACCGCAACTATGACGGAGAGATATACGGCGAAGCCCGGTGAAGCGCTTTTCAAGCGCCTTAAACCCGTCGACTTGGCGCTGATCTCGGTGATCATCCTGGGTACGGCCTTGAGGGTTTACCGCTTGGCCGAACCTTTCGGAGGATTTCACGCGTTCAACGAAGCTTTCTACTTTCAAAGCGCGCTCGGCTACTTAAAGCGCGGGTTGCTTTCCGCGCTCACCTCGCCGGGCGACTTCAACAATCCCCCGCTTTACGCTGTTTTATTGGCGATTTCCCTGAAAATCTTCGGAGCGAGCGAAGCGGCGGCAAGGGGGGTTTCCGTCGCTGCCAGCGCGCTCACCATTTTATTCGCGTACAAATTGGGGAAAGTCCTCTACAATGAAAAAATAGGGCTCCTCGCCTCCGCGATTTTCGCCTTCATGCCCGGAGACGCTCTGGTCGGCCGCAATGTTCAGCTCGAAAGCTCGCTTTTGCTCTTCACGACCGCATCCGCCTACTACTACGTCCTGGGCTTGAGGAAAGACAGCCCGGTGCTCGCGGGCTTATCCGGTGGGCTGCTCGGCATCGGGACCGCAACCAAGCTGCCGGCCGTCCTCTCGATTCCCGCCGTTTTCATCTGGGAGTCGTGGCGCCGCAAGGGCCTCCACTGGCTGCGCGACCGGAAAACTTGGGCGTTTGCGGCTGGTTTCGCCGCCCTGGGCTGGCCGTGGTACGCATATCAGTTCGCGATCAACCGCGCCAATTTTATCGGCGCGCAGTCGCACCTCGCTTCAACGTTCAACCTGCCGGACGCATTTTTCTTAAAAAACTTTTTCGCGGTCGAGCTGTTTTGGATGCTTTCACCTCCCCTTTTCGTCGCCTTTATCGGTTCGTGCTTCTGGATGATTTACAAGAGGCAGCCTGCAGACGTTCTGATCTTGCTGCTCATAGCCGCCAACCTGCTGTTCTACGCGTTTTACAACTTTCACACGTATTATTTGATCCAGATCGCAACCTTCGGCGCGGTCGCCATCGCCAGGGGGCTGTATTCGCTTAGAATAACCTCATGGCGGGGGGTGTTTGCGGCCGCGGCGGCGCTATCGGCGGTTTCTTTCTTTTTCGCGTTCCTGCTTTTGTCCGGCCAAAAATACGGCAGAATCTCTTTCTCCGAGCTGGAAAGCGGCCTCGGAATGAACCCTTCAAAGGTCACCATAAAGGTCAGCAAGGACGTCATGGACAACTGGGGGCCGGTATTGAATCTCTACGTGACGAGAGCCAAACTGATCAACCAACCACCGGCCGCCGGCGAATCGCCGCGCAAGGGCGACGCCGTCTTCGTCCTCGACCGGGTCGGATCGGGAGGCCAAGGCTTGGTCGCGTACTCGCTCTTAACGGAAAAGCGATTCAGGCTCGTCCTTTTCGGCTACGCGTTCAGCCAAAATCCGCCGATGATCCATTTTTTCACCAACGGAAGTTTGACGGTCGATAAAGTCGGCGGGCCCCTGAAATTCGGCGTCGATTCGGTCGACTCTTACAGCCCGTTCGCCGTTTATATCCCTTCCCCTAAGTGAGATCGGAGCCGGGCTCCTTCGCACCGCGACCAAACGGAGAGGCTAGGCATCTCCGGCCCGCGCTTTCACCCCTTCCAACAAGTTATATCCGCTTGGGGCTCGGCCCACCATCTGCTTCAGCTCGTTCGGATCTGGGGATTTCGACATGGCCTCTTCGAGCGAAACCAGTCGGTTGTTCACCAAATCTGCAAGGGATTTGTTCATGGTCAGCATCCCATGCGCGGATCCCGTTTGAAGTATCTGGAAGAGTTGAAACGTCTTTCCCTCGCGAATCAGATTTCGAACCGCTGGCGTGGCCACCATTATCTCGAACGCGGCCACCCTGCCCCGGCCGTCCATCCTTTTCAACAGCGTTTGCGACATTACTCCAACCAGGTTTACCGAAAGCTGCATTCTTATCTGCTCTTGCTGATGGGGCGGAAAAACGTCGATTATCCTATCCACCGTTTGAACGGCGTTCGACGTGTGAAGGGTCGCCAGCGCCAAGTGACCGGTTTCCGCCGCCGTTATCGTCAGGGCGATCGTTTCCAGGTCCCGCATCTCGCCCACGAGGATGACATCGGGATCCTGACGAAGGACCGATTTCAAAGCCCTGGCGAAGGATTCCGTGTCGGGTCCGATTTGGCGCTGATTCACCAAAGCCTTGATATCCCGGTGGACGTACTCGATCGGGTCTTCGATGGTCACTATGTGGCAATCTTCGTTTTCGTTTCTGTGCCTCACGAGAGCTGCCAACGTCGTTGATTTTCCGGACCCCGTGGGTCCCGTGACTAATACCAAGCCCCTCGGCCTCATGGCGAAGCTCTTGCATATCTCGGGAAGTCGAAGATCATCGCACGACGGTATGTCGACGGGTATGCGGCGAAGAACCATCGCGTTCGAGCCCCGCTGCCGGAAAACGTTCACCCTGAATCGGCACTTCCCTGGCAATTCGTACGCCAAATCCAGCTCCAGGTCCCGCTCGAACTTCGCAAACAACTCGTCCCCGGTGACCTGCCTTATGAGCTTGGTAACCGAATCGGGATCGAGCTTGGTTTCGCCTATCGGCTGGAGATCCCCGTGGATTTTTAGAAGCGGAGGCGCCCCAACCTTTACGATCACATCGGAGGCGTCCTCTTCGTGGCTTCTAGATAGCAGTTCTTCGGCATTCATCTTGCCTCCCGCTCGCCGATCAGACGCCGATCGCCGCTCCTCGCTGACGCCTTTCCAACATGATTTTGAACTCGTTCGGGTTCGAAGATTTGGCGATCGCCTCATCGAAATCGACGATCCCCGAGGCGACCAGCTGCACCAGGCTGTCATCGAGAAGGCGCATCCCCATGTCTCCTCCAGTCTGAATCAGCGAGTATATCTGATGGGTTTTCCCTTCTCTGATGAGATTTCGAACTCCGGCGTGGCAAACCAAAACCTCGAACGCGGCCACTCGGCCGTTTCCGTCTTTTCTCGGCAGAAGCGTTTGCGAGATCACCGCCTGCAAGGTCATCGCCAGCTGCATCCGGATTTGCGATTGCTGCTCCGGCGGGAAGACGTCGATCATCCTGTCGATCGTCTGCGCGGCGTCGGTCGTGTGCAGGGTCGCGAATACGAGATGTCCGGTTTCGGCGGCGGTCACCGCGAGGGCGATCGTTTCCAAATCCCGGAGTTCGCCCACCAAAATGACGTCCGGCGCCTGGCGCAAAACGTGTTTGAGCGCGTCGGCGAAAGATTTGGTATCCCCGCCCAGCTCGCGTTGGTTCACGACGCTTTTCTTGTCCTGGTGGAGAAACTCTATCGGGTCCTCGATCGTCACGATATGGCAAGCCCTCGTGGAGTTTATATAGTCTATCATCGCCGCCAAGGAGGTCGATTTGCCCGATCCGGTGGGACCGGTCACGAGGACGATGCCCCTCGGCAGACCGCAAAAATCTTTGACCACCGGAGGGAGTCCTAGCTCCTCGATCGTCAATATTTTGAAAGGAATGACCCTGAATACCGCGCCCAAATGGCCGCTTTGGTGAAATGCGTTCACCCTGAAGCGCGCGAGTCCGGGAACGGAGTAGGCCAAGTCCAGTTCGAGCTCTTTTTCGATCAAAGCTCGCTGCTCATCATCTAAAATCTTTGAGAGCAGCGCTCGCATGGCTTCGTCCGTGAGCTTTGGAAGATCTTCTCGGACCAATCGCCCGTGGATTCGCATCGTCGGCGGCTCGCCGACCTTAAGATGGAGGTCCGAGCCCTTTTTCGAAACCAAAGTCCGCAGGAGCTCATCGATATCCGAGACTCCCACGGATTTCGCATCGCTCACCTCGGAGCCAGCGGTCGTGCCGCCCGCGGCCCCTTGGAAAGGCAAATTAGCATTTAGCGGTGAACCCACGGCATCAGCCCCCTCGAGGAGTCTTCGAAGATTATCGTTCACATGGGTTTATCGGCAAAAATTCGTAGGAGGTTTAGCCGCGATCTTCGCCGATCGCGCGAGTCCCTATGATCGCGCGATCGAGACGAGCGATCGGCGAGAGAACGCCGGGCCTTCGGAGGAGCCAGGCGAGCCGACTCCCGGCGCTTTTAGGCGGCCTTTTTGCCTAGCCCGAGAATTTCCGCAATCTTCGCGCTGAACTCTTCCGCGTCTCCGGGATTTCTTGAGGTCACGATGTTCCCGTCAACGACCACGGGAGCATCGACGAATTTCGCCCCGGCATTTTTCAGGTCGATGGCGATGCTGGACCAACCGGTGACGCTTTTCCCTCTGACGACCTCGGCGGTGATCAAAATCTGCGGACCATGACAGATCGCTCCGACGGTTTTTCCGGATTCTACGAAGTCTTTGACGAATCTTACCGCCCTGTCGTCTATTCTCAACTTATCCGGCGAGTAACCTCCCGGGATGATCAAAGCATCGAAATCCTCGGCGCTGACTTCATCAAAGGACTTTTCGGCGTTCGCGCAAATCCTTCCCCGATGGCCGCAAAGATGCTCGCCCGCCTTGAGCCCTACGATGACGATTTCCGCTCCGCCCGCTTTGAGCTGTCCGTACGGAATTTCGAACTCCGCGTCGTCGAAATCGGACGCCACGATGAAGGCGATCCTCTTCGCCATGTCTCCCTCACCTCCGAAACAGCATCTCGACCTCGGCCGCCGAGATCGCCAAAAAAATAAAAGGCTCCGCGGAGCCTTTTTTCCCGAAATCTCGGTGGCCGAATGATCGAGCTCAATCCCCGCCGTTTGGATCGGCGTTTTCCAAATACTGCCTGCAGGATAGGCACTCTTTCTTCGCCGGCTTGGGCAAGTTGGGATTTTTGAAAATCATAAGCGGGTCGTCGGATATGCTTCGCTTCGGGCTGTTGCATACGGCCATCCAGCAGTTCATCGGACAAAGTTCATTGTCCAAATAATGCGGGCAAGTTTCTCTCATCTCGAGATCGCAGGGAATCACGTTCCAGCAGTTCACCATTTTAATCACCCAGCCGAGATTAACACGCCGTCCGCGCGATTAGCAACCATCGATTTCCTCCGAAGCCCCGCCGGCACCCGACGCGGCGCATCCCTTGACGATCGGAACCTCCTCGGCCTCTTCATCTCCCGCCGCTCCCGCTTCGGCTTTTTCGGTCCGAGCCTCGGTTGCATCGAGCTCCATCGTTTCGTCGACTCCTTCTTCGTCGGCTTTCTTCTCTTTAACCGTTCGCATGCCCGCCGACGAATAGACCGAGAAAATCGTCCCGCATTCCGCGCAGGGAGCGGGAACTTTTGGTTCCACGGTCGCCCTTTCCCTGTAGCACACCGGGCATCTCAGCAGCACCTGCCTTTGCCCATCGCCTCTGATCAGCTCGCTTTCGTTTTCGCGTATCGCCGTCTTTATAGCGGCCATCAGCTTTCTGGCACAGTCATCGCAAATATTGAACCGCACCCTCGCCTTCGGATCGAGCGAGTTGTATTTCGCCAGGTGAAAAAGCCAAACGTGCCTGGTCGTCACGGAGCAAATCGGGCAAATCTCTTTATCCTTCATCTTCGGAAGCTCTCCGATGCCGTCGCCGAGGACTCCGATCAACTATCGGCATCCTTCGCCTTAAAGTTTAGCCCGACGAAAGGCAATGCGACAAGCTCATCGGCGGATGGTTTTCGACCCGCGCTTAGGCTTCCGGCCGATCGCCAAACCGCAACCGCCGTTCGTCATTAAGGTACGATCGCTGTGCTTTCGAAAGCGGATTCGGCCCGCCAATTCGCCTTTCGCCCAAAAGCGACCTCCCGCGAAAGCGAGCCTCGGGCGCTCTTCAAGGGTTCAAGCGCAGCACCAACACGGCGATATCGTCGGTTAACCTGTCGCCGGTGAACTTCTTAACCGATCCCACCAAGCGATCGGCAACATCTTGGGGGCTTGCGGGTAAAATCTCGCTCAGCTCGTTCAGCAACCTGTTTTCTCCGTAAAGCTCCCGCCCCCTTCTTGCCTCCGTGACCCCATCCGTATAAAGGATCAGCGTCTCGCCCCTCTTCAGTTCAAAACGCGTCTCGCGGTAAATCCATTCGAACGTGCCGAGTGGCAGTCCCTGCGCCGTCGGAATGAAGTTGCAGGTCTTTCCGCAAACGACCGCGGGGGGATGTCCGGCGCTGGCGTACCTGACTTCACTTCTTTTTGCGTCAACGACGAGCAGGGCCGCCGTGACGAGCATCCCGTAAGGCAATTGGCGAATGAGCGCGTAGTTCGTCCTTTGGAATACGAAGGGCGGTGAGGGGTCGATGTAAGAGAGCGCCCTCACCGAGCACCTAACCATCTCCGTAATTCCCGCAACCTCGACTCCTTTTCCCGCAACGTCGCCTATCAGCACGGCGAATACGCCTTCGCTAAGTTCAAAAACATCGTAGAAATCGCCTCCGATCAGCTCCGCCTCGAAAGTGGAGGCGTACACCACCCCGATCTCCGCACCCGGTATGCGCGGCACCGGCCGGATGAGGCTTTGTTGAAGGGTCGTGGCTATCCTTCGCTCGATGCCGTAAAGCCTGGCGTTTTCCAGCGACAGCGAAACGGACGCCATCAACTTCTTGGCGAAATCTATTTGGAACTCCTCAAAGGGAACGGCCGCCGATCGATATTGAAAACAGAGATTCCCGATAGCCTCTCCCCTCACGATGAGGGGAACCGCGAGTATCGAGCGAATTTTGAACTTTCTCGCGATTTCGGGATCGAATCGTTCATCGCGATACGTATCGTTGACGACGACAACTTCATGCGTTCTTGCAGCCAAAACGCCGTATGGAGCCTGTTCGTCCGTCAACCAAGACCCGATCAGCCGCTCCGGCAACCCGTATACGTATCTGAAAACCCAGCGCCCGTCCTCTCGAAGCTCGATGGCCGCCGCTTCGCATCCCATCGCCCTCGCCGCTTCGCTCACCACCCGCCGCATGATTTCGTCGAAATCCAGGGTCGAGGTGATCGCGAGGTTTACTCTGTTCAAGGCATCGCTAAGCTCCTCGGCCCTTTTGCGCTCCGTCATATCCCTTATGATTCCAACCATGGCGATGGGCGCTCCCTTTTCGTCCTTTACGGCTGAGGTAGTTAACCAGATGGGAACGATGCGACCGTCTTTTCGCTTTATGAGCAGCTCCCCAGTCCAACCGCCGGTTTTCCTTATGCAAGGAATTATGACCTCGCTGGCTATCCGAGGATCTACGTTCAGCTCCTCGACGTGCCTACCTCTCAAATCTTCCGGCGAAAATCCGTAAATCCTTTCCGATGCCGCGTTTGAATAGACGATCCTCCCCTCTGGATCCGTTATGTGAACCCCATCCGGCGCCTCGTCGACCGCGCGCTTAAAAAGCCTTAGCTCTCTTTCCCTCGCCCTCAGCTCCTCCTCGGCCTTCTTGCGAAAGGTTATGTCTCGCTCCACCCCGACTATCACTTTTTGGCCCATGTATTCGACGACCCGCGAGCGAACCTCGATCTCCATCCGGCTTCCGTCCTTTCGAACGTGCGCGGTTTCAAATTCGGCGTGGCCGGTTTCCGCCAGCACCTTAAGACGCGGCCTTATGTACTTCCTGAATTCCGGAGCTACCAAATCGTAAAGGTTCATCGAGTAGAACTCGCCTTCGCTGTATCCCCTGCTTTCCCAAGCCGTCCTGTTCGCGTAGAGGATTTTCCCGTTGAAATCGTGAACGATTATCGTATCGATGGCTCCATCCAGGAGCGCGTTTTTAAAATTCAGCTCTTCCTCGAGCCGCTTTCGCTCGGCTTCATTGTCCGAGAGGCTTCCTTCATTTTCTCTCATATCGATTCTCGACACCTGGCCTCAGAGGACCGCCCTTGGCTGCGCCCTTCCGGGGACCGATTCCAAAACCACCGTGGTGTTTCCCGGCTGGGTCGACAGCAGAACCCTGTCGCACAGCTCCAGCATTATGCTGAAACCCATGCCGAGCGTCGCGGTGGTGGAGTAGCCGGCGAGAAGGGTGGCCTTGGGAAGGACGCTGAAGTCGATCCCCGGTCCGCGATCGGTCACCCGTATCTGGACGCCGCCGTTCTTCTCGTAAACGCGGTAGGTGCCCCCTCCCGCGTGCTTGATCGCGTTGGTCAAAGCCTCGCTCGCGGCCACCAGGAGGCCGTCCAGCCCCTCGAAAGGCGGGAAATTCTTGAGCACGATATCCTTCATCTTTTTTCTCGCGGCCGCCAGTTCCTCGTACGCCGAAATGGCTTCGAACTCCGAAAGCGGCTCCCCCAGAGCCGCCTCTATTTCCTCCAGCGTCATGATTATGAATCGGCCGCCCGTCACCGCGTAGAACACGTCGACGTAGGCCCTTCTTATCGCCAGATCTTTCTGCTTTAGGGCCTCTTCTGCCCTTTTTCGATCAGTTATGTCTCTGGCGATTGCCGCGAAGTATATTTCGCCCTTCATCAGCCAATATCCATACGATAGTTCGATGGGAAATTCGGTGCCGTCCTTCCTCAACGCTACAGCTTCATAAACCCTTCTCGTCAGCTCCAATCGACCCGCCGAGAGAACCGACTCCACTTTCGACTTATGGGCCGCGCGGAATTGTTCAGGAATTATCTTCTCGACCGGTTCCCCGACGATTTCATCGCTCGCGTACCCGAATATCTCCTCCGCCGCTCTGTTCCAAAAGACGATAGTCTCGCCGTGCTTGCAAACGATCACGGCATCCGTCGCCGATTGAGCCAAGGATCGGAAGCGGGCCTCGCTCTCCTTCAATTCCTCCTCGGCTTTTTTTCGCTCAGTGATGTCCCTGATAACGCTGGCTATCGCTTTTTCCCCTCTATAAAGCACCGACGTCGCGTGCACTTCCACGGGAATGGTCGTCCCGTCTTTTCGGATCAAGTCCGATTCGAATACGGCTTTTCCGGTGGTCTCTATCATTTCATGCCTTCGCTTCCTCAACTCCTCCTTGCCGAATTGGACGCTTATCGCCTTCATGTTGAGTCTCAACAGCTCTTCCCTCGTATATCCGGTGGCCTTGCTCACGGCTTCGTTCACGAAGAATATGTTTCCGTCCAGGTCGTGGACGATCACCGGATCCAAAGCGCTGTTTAGAAGCAACGATTTGAACCACAGCTCCTCTTCCCAGGGTTCTCTCTTCATCTCTACCTCTTCGGGAATTTCTATTTAACGGCCCAACTAATTCTTTCCCAGGCCGGTAACAAGATCGCCATCAAGGGGGCTTGCGCTGTTTGCGGTATGGCATTCGCGGTTGGCGCACGCGGGCTCATCGCGATTCCAAAACCACCGTGGTGTTTCCCGGCTGGGTCGACAGCAGAACCCTGTCGCACAGCTCCAGCATTATG
>FWPU01000423.1_pt1 | contig 136305 bp, 98 predicted proteins | sample 2228361 | NCBI WGS metagenome assembly FWPU01 (sample SAMEA103939777, study PRJEB20133) | metagenome | reverse complement strand
GGTGCGGGCGGTGTATGTGGGGGACGGGAACTATCTGGGTTCGAGCGTGACCGAAAGCTGGGGCTTCGGACTCGGCCGCAACGTGTGATCGACATTTGCAAGAGATGAATTAATGATTATATGAATGAAGCCAATATCAAAGTCTGTTAACAATATTTATCTAATTCCAATTATGATACATGAGAAAACAATGAGAAACTGTCACAATCCTGTCGTCGACTTGACTAGACAGCGGTCAAGCTTCATCAATGATGATGTGGGATATATTTGCAGAAGCACTCTCATAAAATTTTCATGATTGGTTCTCTGCACAGCCGCGGCAGGGGATTGCCGAAACCGCTCGCCGCATTTGGGGTTAGTAACCTAAGGTAGACGACCCAATCCGGAAACGGAAACGAATTCGTCCCGAGCGGATCAGGATTTATTACAGTCATCCGGGAAGATGCGCCATGAATGCGAAATTGTGGAGTCGTTGGGTAGCACGGTTGTGGGAGCGGCGGACACGGCGGGAGATAGCCCGGGCCCGCCGTCTGATGCTCGAGCCGCTGGAAGAACGGGTGACGCCGGCCACGATCACCTGGATCGGCGCGGGAACCAACTCCAACTGGAGCAACCCCGCCAACTGGGACCTGGGCCGTGCCCCCCTGCCTGGCGACGACCTGGTCTTCAGCATCTTGGCCCCCCCGACCAACCGCACACCGATCTATGACCTCAGCGGCACCCCGCTGTTCAACTCGCTCACCATCTCTGCCTCCGGCTACTCGCTCGGCGGCACCGTGGCCTCCCCCACCCTCGCCCTGAGCGGGCCGATCAATGTCGGCACCAACCTGGGGACGCTCTCGATTACCCTGAACCTGCGCCTGACACCCCCCACCTCGACCCTACAACAGACAATCACCGTCAACAGCGGCTCGGAACTGATCATTTCCGGCCAACTCAGCAGCGGCTATTCCAACCCGACCCTCGCCGCCCAGCAGACACTGACCAAAGCTGGGGCCGGCACGCTGGTCCTTGGCGGCGACAACAGCCCCTACACCGGCGCCTTTGCCCTCGCCAACAACGGCGGCGTGCTCGCCATCACCCACCACAATGCCTTGGGACTGGGCAACACCGTCTCGGGCGTGCCGACTGCCGGAGAAACCACCGTCAACACCGGCGCCCAGCTACAGCTCCGCTCGCTGAGCCAGCCGGTCACCGCCCGCCTGCGGCTCAATGGCAGCGGCCTGGACGGCAGCGGCGTCCTCTACAACGCCAGCGGCAACAACACCTGGGCCGGCCCCATCACTCTGGACAGCAACTCCACCATCGGCGGCGCCGCTGGCACCTCCCTGACCATCACCGGCCTGATCAGCGACACCGGCGCGGCCCGCAACCTGACCAAGGAAGGCCCCGGACGCGTCATCCTCGCCCGCAGCGGCGGCAATACCTACCGCGGACAAACCATCATCAACGACGGCATCCTCACCATCCGCGACCCCCTCTCTCTCGGAGCCGGCGCCACCTTCGGCACGCCGCAACACAATACGCCGCAGGCGGGCGTGATTGTCACCAACAACCCGGTCACCGGCAAAGCCGGTACCCTGCAACTGGAGTTCACCAGCCTCACGCCCGGCGATCCCAACGGCGTCCTCCAAAACCGCGATCTCCCCTACGACCCCGTCAGCAATCCGTATGTCGGCTTCCAGGTGTTCAACCAACTCCTGACCCTCAACGGCCCCGGCTTCAACAACATGGGGGCCCTCCACAACCTCGCCGGCAACAACATCTGGAGCGGCGACATCACCCTGGGAAGCCCCGCCCCGGCGTCCGGATCCATCAATATCGGCGCGGCGGCCAACACCAACCTCACCCTCTCCGGCGTGCTGGCCAACCCCAACCGCTCGGCGCCACTGGTCAAGGTCGGCTCTGGCCGGCTCATCCTCAACAACGCCAATACCTACACCAGCGGCACGACGGTGATCCAGGGCGCCCTGAATATCCGGGACTCCAAGGCTTTGGGCATCGGCGGCGTCAGTGTCGCGGACGGCGCCGCCCTCGAGCTGGAAGTCGACCGCGGCATCGACGGCACGCCCCTGCGGAACAACAACCGCAACCTCGGCTTCGACTCGGTACTGGGAACTTCTGTCCCCGGCATCGGCCAGGGGCAGGAGATCGCCGTATTTGGCAATTCCGGTACATTCACCCTGACCTTCAAAGGTGAGACTACCGCGCATCTACCTTATAATGCCACCGCCAGCGATATCCAAAATGCCCTCAATGCCTTATCGACCATCACCGCTGGCGGCGGCAGTGTTACCGTCACCCAGGTCGGCAGCATCTTCCGCGTCATGTTCAACGGGCCTTTGGGAGCCAATCCTCAGCCGCTGATGACCGGCAGCGGCAGCGGCGGCGCCTCCGTCGTCATCAGCCCCATTTATGGCCTGCGAGTGACCAACGGTTTGCTCATCAGCGGCAACGGCCTCAATAATACCGGGGCCCTCCGTAGCATCAGCGGCATCAACACCTGGGCCGGCAATATCAGCACCGTTGGCGGCTCCATCGGCGTCGAGCCGGACAACCGGCCGGGCCACCCCACCGCCGGACCGGATTACTTCACCTTCGACCACAGCCTGACCGTCAGCGGCGTCATCAGCGGCAGTTCCCTGCGTAAACTCCGGGATGGCCACCTCATCCTCACTGGCAACAATACCTACTCCGGCGACACATACATCGACGCCGGATGGGTCACTATCGGGGACAACACCGCCCTCGGCACCCGCGGCGGCGTGCCCATCACGCAGCGGCAAAATGTGTTCATCGCTAATGGCGGTGCCCTGCACATCCGCCCCGACCCCGTCGGCAGCTCGTTCACCGTCAGTCAGAACTTCGTGGTCAGTGGCTTTGGAATCAACCATCCTTACGACAAACTCAATCAAAACGGGGCCATACTGAACCTGGAAGGGGTTAACACCCTCAGCGGCATCATCCGTCTCGACGGCAACGCCGGCATCGGCGTCGAGCAATTGCCGCCTCCGGCCAACCAACAAAGCCAGCTCCGCCTGACCGGTTATCTGTGGGACAACGGCAATACCGTCGGCAGTCTGACCAAGCTCGGCTCCCAACGCCTGGTGATCCAAGCCTACGGCAACTACACCGGCGATGTCACCGTGGCCAACGGCGTGCTGCTGGTGCAAAACGACACGGCCCTAGGCGCCCCCGGCGGCGGCACCGTCACCGTGCAAAACGGCGCCGCCCTGGAACTGGCCAACTCCCTGACCGACCAGAACGGCGGTGTGCTGAGCGGCTTGGGCATCTGGGGCAAAAACCTCGTCCTTCATGGCCCGGGCAACAGCACCTTCAACCGCGGCACGGTTGCTGTTCTGTCCGGCCGGGATGAGCCCGCCGCACCGCTCGGAGCCGTCCCCGTCGGCGCAGCCGACCACATGTGGCGGGGTCCGGTGACCTTGGCCAGCGATGATGTCGTCTTCGAGGTCCAGGACGACTCCCGCCTGACCATCACCGGCGACATCGGCGAGGTCCCCGGCACGGCCGCCGGCCTGACCCTCCGCGGCGGCGGAGCCCTCAGCCTCTTCGGCAACGGCAGCTACGGCGGTACGACCCACATCACCGCAGGCGTCCTGACCATCGGCAGCGGCGACGCCCTCGGCACCCCCGGCCACAGCGAGCTGCAAACCATCACCCTCCTCAATGACTTTCCCTTGATCACGGCGTTTACGTTCAAGGGCTACACCACAGGTCCGATCATCTTTGCTAACGACGGCCCGACCGATGCGGCGGCCATCGCCAACGCCCTCAACGCCCTGCCGTCGATCGGCGGCATCGGCGGCATGGTCAGCGTCCAGCCGCTCGACCCCGGCGTCTATCGCGTCAGCTTCGAAGGCAGCCTCAGCGGCTTCGACCAGCCCTTAATGACAGCCACCGTCTTCGGCCCGGGTAGCATCAATATTGTTGAAAACCGCAAGGGGGCCGGCGGCACCATCATCGAGGAAGGGGCCTGCCTGCAACTGGCCGGCAGCTTCACCGTGGCCGGCGAACCCCTGCTCATCAACGGTTCCGGCAGCGGCGCCCTGCCGAATATCCCCCTGCAGTGGCATCAGATCGGCCCGGCCCCTGTGACCAACGGCCCCAACCCGGGCAATCAAAGCGTCATGGGCCGGGTCACCGCCACCGTCGTCGACCCGCGGGACTCCAACATCATCTACATGGCCACCGCTGGCGGCGGCGCCTGGAAGACCATCGACGGCGGCCGCACCTGGCGGCAGATCTTCGACGCCATCCCCGAGATCCAGACCGTGACTGTCGGCGGTTCGTCGAGTGGCACGTTCACCCTCACTTTCGGTGGCAGCACCACCGGCTCGCTCAGCCACAACTCCACCGCCGCGGAAGTGCAGGCCGCCCTCAACGCCCTCCCCAGCCTGGCCGACCAGGACGCCAGCGTGACCGTCACCAAGACGACCCAGGGGGGCAACGTGGTCTTCCGCATCACCTTCGGCGGCACCCTGGCCGGCTATGATGTGCCGCAACTCACTGCTGCTGCGAGCGGCGGCGCCACCGTTACGGTCACTACCGTCCAGGAGGGCCGCGACCCGCGGTTTGCGATGTTCATCGGTTACATCACCCTCGATCCCCGCAACCCTGACGTCGTCTACATCGGCACCGGCGAAGCCAACAACTCCCCCGACTCCTTCTACGGCACCGGCATCTACCGCTCCACCGACGGCGGCGTCACCTGGGAGGTCTATGCCGGCACCGACACCCTCTTCTACGGCAAGGGCATCACCAAGATGATCATCGATCATCGTCAAGAATCGGTGGATGATCCTTTGATGTACGTTGCCGTGGCAGATGGTGGGAGCGGCGCGGATGAGCTGCAACAAATCCGTCCCTCCCTATCTAATGGGACATCGTTCACCCTTAGCTTCACCGGCCCGGATTCGAACGGCAACATCGTAACCCTGACGACCAATTCGATTATTTACGACAACCGCAACATCGTCGATCCCAGCGATCCTTTCGGCCGCACCTACCGGCAGATTACGGCGGCCAAAATCGCTGAGGAGTTGAACGCCCTAGACAACATTGGCGGCGTTGGCGGCTATGTTGTGGTGACGCCGCCGTCCGGCAGTGGTATAAACAATCGTTACAACATACTTTTCCAGGGAACTCTCTCGCAGCGCAATGTCGAGCAACTGACCACCAATTGGCCCACAAGCGGCCCCGGCCCTTTTATTTCGGTGAACACGATTCGGCAGGGCGGGCCGCCGGGCGTAGTCAACGGTACTGAAGGTAATGCCGGCGTCTGGCGACTGATGAATGGCACCTGGTTCAACCTGACCGGTGTCGTTTCCAATTGGCGAGCAACTAAAGAAACCAATCAGTCCGTGCCGCCGACCGATGGGGCCTACTTCACCGCCGGCAAGACGGGTTCCGAAAAGATCCCGAATACCCCCGGTCCGGATGACGACTACCGGATGTTCTTCCCGCAGACCAACACGGTCTGGTCGGACATTGCCCTGGTGTACGCCGACCGCCTCAACGGCGGGGGCAGCTTCGGTCCGATCCTCTATGCCGCCTTGGGCAAGCCGCAGGGGGACGTCAACAACGCCGTATTCTGGACGCAGACGCCGATGTCCAACAATCCGGTTTGGTACGTCGGCGATCCCGGCGGCTCGCCGTTCAACGACTACAATACATCGTCCTCCCCGCCCCAGCCGAGCGGTCCGACCGATCCCGATCAGAGACCGGATACGGGCTTCGAACGTGGCAACTTCCGGCGTCAGTCCGGCAGTTCGGTGGTCGGCGGCAATCCGGTCAATGGTACGATTAAGATCGCCGCGGCGGTCGACAGCAATCTCAATAGCATCTCCGGCAGCGGTCGGTTCAACCAGATCACCCTCTACGCCGCGGTCGCCACGCCGACCGGCGCGTTGAAAGCCATTTACCGGACTACCAACGGCGGCCGCAACTGGACGAACGTGACCTCCAACCTCCCCAACTATCTCTTCACTCTGGGGGCCTTCTCCAACGCCATTCTGGTAGTCGATCCGAATACCGTCTATATCGGCGGCCAGGGCGTCGATGCCCAGGGGAACCAGACCCTGTGGCGGACCACCGACGGCGGCAGCACCTGGCAGAACATCTCCGTCCTCAACGGCGTCGGCCCCCATCCGGGGACGCACCATATCACCCGCGATCCCGCAGGCCGGATCATCGTCAGCACCGACGCCGGTGTGTGGCGACTCGAGGGGAACAACTGGGTCAACATCAACGGCAATATCGCGGGCGCCCAGGTCCTCGGCGTGGCCAGCCACCCGACCAACCCCAATCGAGCCTACGCGGGGGCCCTGTCCAACGGCGTGCTTCGGTTCAACGACCAGATCCAGTGGCCGCGGGTGGCCGGCCGCAGCGCCGGACGGGTGGCACTCGACCCCACCAACCCGAACAATGTCTACGCCGTCCTCAAGGGAGTCGCTGGAACGCCGGACGAAGTGGTCCGCTCGACCGACGGTGGCGTCAACTGGACAACGATTCTCAGCAGCACCGGCAGCATCACCACGCCGCTGGTGCTCGATGCGGTCAGCCCCAACCGCCTCCTCGTCGGCGGCAGCTCCCTGCAAGTGTCACTCAACTACGGTCAGTCGTGGACGACCTTGCGCGGCGGCCGGGTCGTCGCCATCGGCATCGCCCAGACCCAGGGGGTCTATCAACTCGACCCCGATTTCGTCCATGTGGCGGACAAAGGCTCCAACAGCTACGACCCCGATACCATCTACGTCTCTACCGGCGATGACATTTACCTGACCAAGGACGGCGGCCTGACCTGGGTCAACCGCACCGGCGACGTCGCCGGCGGCGGCATCGTCGATATCGCCGTCGATCCAACCAACCGCGACACCATCTATGCCGTCCGCAACTACTTCGGCAGCAGCCAGGTCTGGTACAGCACCAACGCCGGACAGGACTGGGAAGAGATCGGCACCGCCAAAGGCCTGCCGGATGTGCCGGTGTGGAAGGTGGTTGTCGATCCCCGCAACGGTAACGTCTATGTGGGCACGGACAGCGGCGTGTTCGTCCTCAAGGGCGGCCCGAATAGCGGCAACTTCTGGCAACGCTTCGGCGTCGGCATGCCCAACGTCCAGGTCCGCGACCTGGAGCTAAACCTGACGACCAACACCCTGCTGGCCGGTACTTACGGCCGCAGCGTCTACCAGTTGTTCCTCGACACGGCGATGACCGCCAACACCCCCCTGGCCGCCGCCGTGGTCGGCCTCAGCGGCCAGTCCGTCTGGGCCGGACCGGTCATCCTCAACGGCGATTCCGCTAACAAGGTCACCATCGGCGCCTACGGCATCCCCAACCTCCCCAATCCGCGGACCAACGCCTCGGTGACCTTCAACGGCGTCATCAGCGACCTGACCCCGGGCGGCAATCCCCTGGTCCGCAAGATCGGCTTCGGCGACATCGTCTTCGCCGGCGCCAACATCTACGGCGGCGAAACCCGCGTCCTCCAGGGCGCCCTGGTGGTCGATAATGCCCAGGCCCTCGGCCAGACCGCCAATGGCACGGTCGTCGAAAACGGCGCCGCACTGCACTTCCGCTCCAACCTCGGGCCGGAACCGATCACCATCTACGGCAAAGGACAGTTCTTCGACGACCACTACACCGGCGCCCTGCGGAACATCGCCGGCGACAATACCTATAGCGGTCCCCTCACCCTGGCCACCGACGCCACCATCGGCGTCAACAGCGGCTCGTCCCTGACCATCAGCGGCACCGTCACCACCGGCGGCAACTCCTACGAGCTGAACAAGGAGCTGCTCGGTACCCTCGCTCTGACGGGCAACAACTCGCTCGGCGGGCTGGTCAACGTCTACCAGGGGGCCTTGCGGATCGGCTCGTCGGGTGCCCTCAGCGCCAGCAACACGGTCACCGTCCTCAACGGCACGCAGATCCAACTGGCCGACGACACCGGCTCGCCGATTAATGTCGCCGCCAATCTGCGGGTCAGCGGCACCGGCATTTTCGGCACTGGGACCATCCGCAACCTCAGCGGCGACAACACCTGGAGCGGCAATATCACTTTCGAGCCCCTCCCCGGCTTCGCACCCCCCGCCGCACCCCCCGGCGTCGTCTCCATCGCCGTGGATCGCCCGCAAGACACCCTGACCATCAGCGGCAACATCAGCGAACTGACAAGCCCCGACGTTCGCATTGGTCTCGAGAAGATCGGGCCGGGCCGCCTCACCCTCAGCGGCACCAACACCTACTCCGGCGCCACGGAAATCTACAACGGCACGGTGCGGATCACCAACAGCGCCGCCCTGGGCAGCCGCACCACGCTCAACACCGTCCAGCAACTGATGGCCGTCAGCGATAGCCGCGTGGGCGAAATCGTCCTGTCCTTCAACGGCCAGCAGGAGACGGTGTTCTGGAATCCCCAAAGCGCCCCGAGCGCTACGGCCATCCAGACCGCGATCAACGGCTTGATCACCTTAAGCGGCCTGAGCGGCAGTGTCTCCGTCACCCGTCGGGAGATCGACACGTACACGGCTAATGGCCCGCGCGGCCTGCAGAGCGGCGACGCGGGCTACGCTTACGTCTACACCATCACCTTCAGCGGCGACGTCGCCCAGACCAACCTGCCGCTGACCGCCTTCGGCCGCAACGGCGTGACCGCCCTGGCCACCTTTGTCGCCCGCGGCGGCGTCAATGTCCGCGTCTGGGACGGCGCCGCCCTCGAGCTAGACGGTTCCGGCGGCGACTTCACGGTAACCGGCAAGCATTTGACCTTGCAGGGCAGCGGCATCAGTAACCAGGGCGCCCTGCGTAACGTCGCCGGCAGCAACACCTGGTCCGGCCCGCTCTTCCTGCCCGTCAACGCCAGCGTGGACGTCAGTCCAAGCACCACCCTGACCCTCGCCGGCGGCGTGCAGGCCGGCAGCGCCGAGCTGCACAAGTCCGGCGACGGCACCCTCATCTTCCCCAGCGGCACGCCGGCCAACAACCAAAGCCGCACCGTCGTCCACAAAGGAACCCTCGAAGTCAACGGCACGGTCGGTCCCGTCCAACTGGACGGCGGCACCCTCCAGGGCACCGGCACCGTCGGCACCCTCACCCTGACCAGCGCCGGCGGCGTCGTCCGGCCCGGCAACACCACCGCCGGAGGCACCATCGGCACCCTCAACGCCGCCGCCACTACCTTCAACAGCGCCACAACTTTATACGTAAACCTCGACTCGACGAGCAGTCATGACCGGCTCAGCCTGAGCGACAACATCGACCTCGGCGACGCCATTCTCGACGGCACCGCCGCCACCACGATCAGCGTGGGCGACCAGTTCACGATCATCCAGACTTCCGGCGTGCGCAGCGGACGGTTCGCCGGACCGACCACCTCCTCCACCCTTACGGGAGCGGACTCCACCGCCACGATCGTGTACATCGGCGGCGTCAAGTTCGTCGCCAACTACTTCAACAACCGGGTCATCCTGACCCGCGAACTGGCCAACGTCACTCTCAGCCTGTCCACGACCGTCAGCTCGCCGGTCTATGGCCAGCCGTTCCAGGTCGTCGCCACCTTGACGCCGGAACCGCTGGCCCCCACGCCCAGCGGTAACGTTGTCTTCACCTACACCGATCCAAATAATAACACTCATACCCAATCTGTGGCAATCGATTCGGATGGTAAAGCCACCTTCGATCCAACGCAGTGGGGTCCCCTCGTGCCGGGAACCCATACTTTCCAGGCATCGTATGATGGATACGTCGGCAGTACGCAGGTCTTCAATCCGGCGTCGACCACCCTCAACTGCACGGTCGGGACCGCTCCGACCATCACGACTCTGACCGGCCCGACCACGCCGCCGGCGTACACTGAGCCGTTTACCCTCACGGCGACCGTCAGCAGCGCCGTCGACCCGCGGATCTCCAACACATCCCATCCGCCGGAAGGGACGGTCAGCTTCTACCAGGGGAGCACACTGCTGGCGACCGTGCCACTGGTCAACGGCGTGGCGACGCTTAATACGGGTACCCTCTCCACGCCGCCGCTGGCCGGCAACCAGACCTTCACCGCCGTGTACAACGGCGACGACAACCCCGACTACTACAACAGCAGTACCTCCGACCCGTTCAACCTGAACATCACCAAAGCGAACAGCAGCATCACGATTACCTCGAGTGCCAACCCGTCCGTTTACGGCCAGCCGGTCACCTTCACGGCGACGGTCACCGGCATCAGTGGCGGCGCCGTGCCGACTGGATCAGTGCTCTTCCGCCGCGGCTCGCTGGTTCTGGGCACCGGTACCCTGAATCACTCTGGCATCGCCACCTACACGACGACCCTTGGGCAGTTGCCCGTCAGCTCCGGCCTGACCATCACCGCCGAATACCTCGGTGACACCAACTACAACGGCAGCACGGACACCCTGACCCAGCGGGTGGACCGCGCCCAAACCAGTGTCACGCTCACCTCGTCGTCCAATCCCTCCGTCTACGGCGAGGCGGTCACCTTCACGGCGACGGTCGCCGCGACCACGCCCGGCGGCGGCACCCCCACCGGCACCGTCACCTTCCGGTTGGGCAGCACAGTCCTCGGTCCTGTCACCTTGGTTGGCGGCGTCGCCACCTACACCACGACCCTCGGTCAACTCCCCGTGGGAAGCTGGACGATCACCGCCGAGTACAGCGGCAGTGGGCAATATGATGCTAGCTCCAACACGCTGACTCAGGTCGTCAACAAGGCCGACACCACCACGACCGTGACCACCTCGGCTAGTCCCTCCGTTTACGGCCAGGCGGTCACCTTCACGGCGACGGTCGCCGCGACCGCGCCTGGCGGCGGTACGCCCACCGGAACTGTCGAGTTCTACCTCGGCTCCACCCTCTTGGGCAGCGGCACCCTTAACACCAGCGGCGTCGCCTCTTACACTACCACCGTCGGCCAGCTCCCCGCCGGAAACGGACTCACCATTACCGCCAACTACCTCGGTTCTGACAACTACAACCCCAGCAGCGACACCGTCAGCCAAGACGTCAACAAGGCCAATACTAACGCCACCGTCGTGGCCTCGTTCAATCCATCCGGCATCGACCAGGATGTCACCTTTACGGCGACGATTACCCCGCTGTCCCCGGGTGCGGGCAACCCCACCGGTACCGTTGACTTCTTCTATAACGGCAACCCGATCGGCAGTGCCACCATCACCATTGTCAGCGGCGTCAGCCAGGCCAGCTTCACCGCACCGGCCAATACCCTCCCCTTCGGCTCTGGTACGGTTAGCGTGACCTACGGCGGCGACGCCAACTTCAACAACACCAGCGGCTCGGCCAGCCACACCGTCACCTCAGGTACAACGACCAGCGTCAGCGGCAGTCCTAACCCCTCCGTCTTTGGCCAGCCGGTGACCTTTACCGCCACCGTCACGCCCAACGTCAGTGGCGGCCCCACACCTACCGGAACCGTCACTTTCTTGGTCGGCAGCACTGTCCTGGGCACGGTTACCCTCAACTCGGCCGGCGTCGCCACGTTCACCGCTGGCCCGTTCGACCTGCCGACAGGCAGCAATGTCATCACCGCCCGCTACGACGGCACCCCGCTTTACGCCCAAAGCAGCGGTACATTCACCCAGGTGGTCAACGCGGCGTCGACACAGACTTCTCTCCTCGTCAGCCCCACCCGCGCGGTGGCCTTGCAGGCCGTCCGGCTGCAGGCCGTCGTCTCCGCCGTGTCCCCGGGCGGCGGCACCCCCGCCGGGACCGTTACCTTCACCGATACCACCACCGGACGCACCCTCGGCACCGCCACCCTCGTCAACGGCGTCGCCACCCTCTGGAGCCATCTGGGCAGGCCCCTCGGCACCCACTCCATCCGCGCTACTTACTCCGGATCCTCCGACCATAACCCCTCCGCCTCGACACTGGCCTCCGTCACTGTCATCGCCAACGGTACCCGCAGCAGTACGGTGGTTTTGCGTAGCAGTCTGAACCCGTCGAATGTGGGCACGCCGGTCACCTTCACCGCTACGGTGCGGGATGTGGACGGCAGCCGCACCCCCACCGGAACGGTGGCGTTTTATGCCAACGGCACGGTTGTCGGTTACGGCGTGTTGGGTCGTGTTCGCGACGGCCTCAGCCGCGCTACCTTCACCACCGACACCCTCCCGGTCGGCCTGCACACCATCGTGGCCCGCTACAGCGGCAGCAGCGTCTATGCCCGCTCGGTCAGCTCGCCGCTGACCCAGGACGTCCGACCGCCCGCCAGCCGCACCAGCAGCGTCAATTTGGCGGTTACGCCGTCATCGCCGACGGTCTACGGCCAACCCCTGACCCTCACCGCCACCGTCACCGACACCGGCAGCGGCGCCCCCATCACCCCCACCGGTACCGTTGTCTTCTACTCCCACGGCGTCGAGGTGGGTCGCGGCAGCCTCAGCACCGTCAGTGCCGGCCTGGCCCAGGCCAGCATCACGGTGACCAGTCTGAATGTGGGCACGCATGATTTGCAGGCCGAATATCTGGGAGACATTGAGTTTGTCGGTGGTGTGCTCAGTGGCATCGTCACCCATCAGGTGGACGCGGTGGCCAGCACGGTGAGTGTGAGCAGTTCGCCGTCGCCGGCCCGTTTCGGCGGGGCGTTTGACCTGGTGGCGACGGTGCGTCCGGTCGCCCCGTCGGTGGGGATCCCGACCGGTCAGGTGATCTTTACGGACATTTCCGGCAGCGAAGCGGTGGTGTTGGGCACGGCGACGTTGGATGGATCCGGGGTCGCCCGCTTACGGGTGAGTGGCTGGGGTGTTGGTGTTTATAGAATCGTGGCGGAGTATTTGGGTGATGGGAACGTGTTGGGGAGCACCGGGAGCGGGACGGTGGAGGTGGCGCCGGCGGCGACGCGGGTGGCCTTGAGCCGGTCGACGACGGCGGCGGGTCAGCGGCTGGTGATCCGTGCCCGGGTGACCGCGGTACCGCCGGGTGGGGGTGTGCCGAGTGGTGTCGTGCAGTTTTACATCAACGGCGTGCTGCGGGGCAGCGGGGTGTTGGACAGCACCGGTGTAGCCCAGTTGGTGTTGCCGGGCGGTTTGCCGGTGGGGGTGCATGTGGTGCGGGCGGTGTATGTGGGGGACGGGAACTATCTGGGTTCGAGCGTGACCGAAAGCTGGGGCTTCGGACTCGGCCGCAACGTGTGATCGGGCCGCCGCACCGACCGCCCCTTGCCTTGTCACTGTATTTTCGCGTCGCCGGCACCGACGGCTCACCTTATCTTTCCGCTGTACCTTGCGCACTTTTCATACAGGCCGCCTGAGCCACTCAGGCGGTTTTCTTTTGCATACGACTAGAGGCAGCATATTCGACAAATTCGTTATTCGCTGGCGAGGATTTGCCGATAGAAATGGTGAGGTGTGCCCGGAAGGGGGACCTGTGGGGAAATTCAGAACACTCAAAGCAGCAGGTGGGACAATGCGCAAGCCAATCGCATGGATGTGTGGTGTGGCGATGCTGCTGAGCGGGGGGGTAGGGTCCGCCCAGCAGGGGACGCCGGGATATGCGACGGTGCGGAGCGGCGGTGCCGGCCCGGCGGGTGCGATCCCGGAGCCGGCCGGAGTAGGTCTGGGGAGCATGCCGGCGGGGATGAGCAGCGTCCGTCCGACGAGCGGCGATGCGGCGGTACCCGCGGCGAACGGTCCGAGTAGCGGGGCGGCGACCATCGGACCGTCGCCGATGGCGGTGCTGTCCTCTTATGTCATGGATCCGCCCTCGCCGTTCGGTACCGAGACGGTATGGGTGAGCGGCGGCTACCTGATGGGCTGGTTCACCCGGCCGAAGCTGGTTACGCCGCTGATCACCCAGGGGGACACGGCTGACCCACGACCTGGCGCCCTCGGCCAGCCCGGCACCCGCGTCCTCTACGGCGACGACCAGTTCCGCTTCGGCAACCTGCACGGTATGACCGCCGAACTGGGCGTCAACCTCAATGACCGCATCTACGTCGATTTCCGCGGCTTCGTCTTCTGGCCGCAGCATACCCGCTACACCCAAAGCTCGGATCCCAACGGGGCTCCTTTCCGCGGCCGACCGGTCTTTGACGTCTTCACCGGCAGCGAGGGAGGGTACCGCGTCTCCAACCCGGGCGTGATTGTCGGCTCCGCGACCATCGATGCCAGACAACAACTGTTCGGCTATGAGGTGAACGGACGTTATAATGTTAAACTCACGCCATATTTAGATGTTGATGCCCTGATTGGTTATCGTCGGGTTCAATTGGAAGAAGACTTGCGGATTACGGATCGGTTGCAACTGTTGATTCCCGGGGCGATCAGTTTTAGTGGTGCTCCCCTCTCGGCAGGGGATATTGTCCTCAGCCTTGACCGCTTTCGGACCATCAACCAGTTCAATGGCGTGAACCTTGGGGGGCGTTTCCGCTGGCAGTCCGGTTACGACTGGCTGGCGTTTACCGGCTATTACAAGGTCGCCCTGGGCCAGACGATCCAGAGCCTGAAGATCGAGGGGCTGAGCTTCGCCGAGACCAGCAACGGCCTATTCGCCGAGGTGGGCGGCATCCTGGCCCAGCGGACGAACATCGGGACGCACCGGCGGCGGGAGTTCGGCGTCATCCCCGAGCTGGGCGCGAGCATCGTCTTCCTGCCGGCCCCGAACATCCGCCTGCACGCCGGCTACTCGGCGATGTTCTGGAACAACGTGATCCGCCCGACCGGCTGCATCGACCGGCGGGTCGACCCGGCCTTGCCGCCGACCTCGAATCAATTTGGCATTCCGGTGACGGTTCCGCTGCCGGGGGTGGTCTTCAAGAGCGAAAGTGTCTGGCTACAGAGCATCAACTTTGCGTTGGAACTCTATTACTGACAACAGGTTACGTCAGAGTGACGACGGTGGGGGGCGATGCCCCCGCTTTCGGTTGCCAAGCCTGACAGTCTCCGGCCGCCATGTCCCACTCGACCGCCCCTAACGTTTAGACTGACGGTCTAGACTGACGGTCTAGACTGACGGTCTAGACTAGCGGTCTAGACTAGCGGTCTACATCAACGATTGAGATCGACGGTCTAGACTATCACTCTAGATCGCCGGTCTAGAATAATGGTTTAATTGCGGCTGACCGGCCTATCGCGACGGACCGATGCCAAATGTTTACGGCGTGCGGCGGGGTAGGAGGATCTGACGCTGCCGGCAACGCCGCCGGGAAAGGGTTAACATGGAAGCGATGATCCCCCGCCGAAGCGCTGATCCCTCGCCGGTGATGTCTGCCGGGCGAGGGGGCCGTGACCGTCGAACAATGGCTGGAACGTGACGCGGAGACAGGGCCGTGAGTGTTGAGCAGTGGCTGGAACGTGCGGCGGCGTTGCACCGCCAGGGGCGGCTCGACGAGGCGGAGCTGCTCTACCGGCGGGTGCTGGACGTGTCGCCGGATCATCCGGATGCCTTGCATCTGTTGGGGGTGGCGGCGTTGCAGCGGGGCGATGCCGCACGGGCCTGCCGCTGGATCGCCCAGGCGGCGGCCCGGCTGCCGGAGGTGGCGGCGGTGTTCCACAACTGGGCGGAAGCGGCCCGCCTCAGCGGTGATGCGGCCACGGCGGTGCAGGCGGCCCGCCGGGCGGTCGCCCTTGCCCCGCAGTGGGCCGACGCCCACAACCACCTGGGCCTGGCCCTGCAGGCGGCCGGGCAAACCGCCGAGGCGGAGGCGGCCTTCCGCCGGGCCGTCGAGCTACAGCCGCACGCCGCATTGGCCTGGAACAACCTGGGCGCCCTGCTGCGGCAACAGGGGCGGTCGGAAGAGGCTCTGGCCGCGTTCCGCCGCGCGGTAGAGGCCGACCCGCAGCTCCCTCTGGCGCTGAGCAACCTGGGCCAGGCGATGCTGGACAGCGGCGAGACGGACGCCGCCGAGCCGTACCTGCAGCAAGCCGTGCAGCTGGCCCCGCAGTTCGCCGAAGCCTGGAGCAACCTGGGCAACCTCCTGCGGCGGCGGGACCGGCTCGACGAGGCGGTCGCCTGCTACCGCCGGGCCTTGGAGCTGCGGCCGGACATCGCCATGGTCCACGGCAACCTCGGCCAGGTCCTGCAGCAGCAGGGGCACCTGGACGAAGCGATCGCCTGTTACGAGCGGGCGACCCAACTGGACCCGGCCGCGCCGCGGTTCGAGACCTTCTGGGCCAGCGCGTTGGCGGAAAAGGAGGACTTCGCCGCCGCCGCGGAGCACTATCGCCGGGCCCTGGCGTTGCAGGCCGACTACCCGGAAGCGTTGCACGGCCTGGGCAACGTGCTGCTGGAGCAGGGGAAGTGGTCGGAAGCGATCGCCCATTTCGATGCGGCCCTGCAGCAGCGGCCCGACTTCGCGGAAGCGTATGTCAGCCGGGCCGCGGCCTACGCCGAGCTGGGGGAGCTGGAGCGGGCGGAAGCGGACTACCGCACGGCGTTACAGCACGACCCGGAGCATGCCGGGGCCTTAGGCGTGCTGGCCGTGCAGTTGCGGGAACGGCTCCCCCCGGAGGACGTCGCCCGGATGGAAGCTCTGCTGCAGCGGGAGCACCTGTCGGAGTGGCGGCGGGCGATGCTGCACCACGGTCTGGCCCACGTCTACGACGGGCGGGGGGACTACGCGCAGGCCGCCGCCCACGCCGCTGCTGGCAACGCCCTGCGGCGTCGCATCTGGGAGCGGCAGGGCAAGGCTTACCGCCGCGAAGAGCACGCTCAGTTTGTGGACTTTTTGATCCGCTTTTTTACCCCCGATTATTTCGCCCGCGTGCGGGGGTGGGGGTTGGAGACGCCCCTGCCCGTATTTGTCTTCGGTCTGCCGCGATCGGGCACGACCTTGGTCGAGCAGGTCCTGGCGTCGCATCCGCAGGTGCACGGCGCGGGCGAGCTGCTGGTCACCAAGCAGGTGTTTGACCGTCTGCCGCAATGGCTGCAGCGGGAGGTGGCCGCCCCGCTGTGTCTGCCGGAGCTGCGGCGGGAGATCGTCCAGCGGGCGGCCAAGGAGCACCTGGCGGCGTTGCGGGCCTTGCACCCCACCGCCGCCCGCATCGTCGACAAGATGCCGGACAACTACCTGTGGCTTGGCTGGCTGGCGACGCTGTTCCCGCGGGCCCGGCTGATCTACGTCCGCCGCAACCTCGGCGACGTTGCCCTCTCCTGCTGGATGACCAACTTCAAGCAGGTCCGCTGGGCGTGCGACTGGGAGGACATCGCCGCACGGATCCGCGAGCATTTGCGGCTGATGGACCACTGGCGGCGCGTGCTGCCGGCGGAGATGCTGACAGTCGATTACGAGGAGCTGGTCGCGGACGTGGAAGGGACGGCCCGGCGGATGCTGGCCTATTGCGGCCTGGAGTGGGACGCGGCCTGCCTGCGGTTTTACGAGAACCGCCGGCCGGTGCGGACCGCCAGCGTCACGCAGGTGCGGCAGCCGGTGTACCGGCACGCCGTCGGCCGCTGGCGGCATTACCAGCCGTTTATGGGACCACTGCTGCAACTGCTGAATCTACAACAAAATACGTCCGAGGCGGACCCCGCGGACCGCCTAGCCCCCGAATCCCTCAAGTAGCCGCCGGGGGATTGCCGAAAGCCTGACCGGAGGGATTCTGTGCCCGCGGCGACCGGAGGCAAAGGAGGCCTCAGTGCGTGGCCCGCTCATCCGCATCGGGATGATCTGTGCCGCCGTCCTGGCGGTGGTGGCCGGCCGCGCCCAGTCCGACGGCCTGCAGCCTTATTTCTGGCCGCAACGGACTGTCGGCATCCCCGTCAACGTCGAACAGATCGCCCGCCTGCAGCCCGCCCCGACCCACCTGCAGCTCTATTACGCTGTCAACCGCGGCACCTTCCAGAAAGGACCGCGGCTGCCGGTCGACCAGTTGCACCTGCTCGATGGCGGCAAGCGCGGCTTTTTGTTCACCGCCGAGCGGGACGGGGACTTCGAGTTCAGCGTGCAGTTGGTGTATGCGGACGGCTCGGTCAGTCCGCGACCCGAGGAACTTAGCCCGCAGCAGCGGATCATCATCGACACCACCCCGCCGCAGGTGCGGATCTTCGCCAGCGGCACAAGCGTGGAGTGGCAGGCCAGCGACGAGTATCTCGACCCGCGCGGCGTGCAGTTGCAGTGCCGCTGGCCCACCAGCCGTGAGTGGACGACAGTCACGGAGCGCCCCTTCCGGTCGGCGGACCGTTACACTTGGCAGTTGCCGCCGGGCAAGGTCCTGGAGGTGCGGGTCTTGGCCCGCGACCGGGCGGGCAACACGGGCATCTCGCCACTGGTACGGCTTCCGGCTGACGGTGCCGCCCCGGCCGCCTGGCCCCGCACCGGCAGCGGCCCGGAGTGGCTCGGCGGCGGCCGCAGCCTCCCCACTCCCCGCATCGACTACGTCAACTCCCTCAAGTTCGACGTCGAATTCTCCATCCAAAAAATGGGCCGCTCCGGCGTCAAATCCGTCCACCTGTTCGTCCTGAAAAACAGCGGCGGCTGGGAATACGCCAAAAAAGTCGATGTCCACCTCCAGCCCGGCGACCGCGACCGTCCCCTGACCATCCCCTTTGAGGTCCGCGAGGAGGGAACCTACGGCTTCTACGTCGTCCCCGAAAGCGGCGCCGGCAAGCGGGCCGACGACCCCCGACCCGACGATCCCCCCATGCTCTATGTCGTCGTCGATACCACCCCCCCTTATATCCAGATCACCGGCGTGCAGGTCCGGCCCGGTAGCCGCGGTCCGCTCGTCGAAATCACCTGGGAATGTGCCGACCCCAACCTCATGCCCCAACCGGTCAGTCTGGAGTGGTCCCTCGACCGTACGGCCAGCAAATGGAACGAGATCAAATACCGCCTCGACAACCTCCCCAACGGCGTCGGCAGCGGCCGCTCGACCGGACGCTACGTCTGGGAAGTGCCCGACGAAAGCATCTGGAAATTCTGGATCCGGGCCCGGGCCGTGGACAAGGCCGCCAACGTCAGCGAGCACATCTGGCCGCAAGAAGTGATCGTGGACCTGGAAAAACCCGAGGCGACGATCAACCGCGTCCGCGGCAGCGGCGGGGCCAGCGGCGGCAACGCACCGGGGAGCGGACCGCCGCCGGGGGGAACCTTACCGTCCGGCGGCACACCACCACCTGCGGGGACGAGGCCACCGGGAGGAACGCCCCCGCCTGCCGCGGCGCCTCCCGTTACCCCGCCGGGGTCTGCCGCCCCACCCACCACCGGGCCGCTCCGCCCGCCGCCAAGTGTGCCGCTGCCTACAGAACCGGCCCCGCCGCCGAGCCTGCCCGGCAGTGGCGGCTAGGCGGGCGGCTCCCTCGTCGCCTCGCCGCGATGAGCCTATTCCGGTCACCGTCCTGTGCAACCTGGCCGTCCTTCCCGCCCGAAAGCCTTTGGCTGGATCCGCCTGAATCCTTTCTGCCGTTCCCCCTCTCTAACTCGGCGAACGGGAAATCACCCGACGAGCGACCGGGCCGAGTGAATAGGTGTCATGAGTCAGTCCCATCGCTCGTCCGTGAAATTCAAATGACGACACAACTTGCATTGTCCGTTGAGGAGCCGAATCATGGCCAACCGTGTGCACCCCTTCGACTTGCTCTGGCAGGAGCTGAACCGCGTGCAGGACGAGTTCAACCGGGTGTTTCACCGGGCTGCGGGCTGGGCGGCGAACGTCGTCGCCGGGCTACCCCTGTCGGTCTGGGAGGACGATAACGCCGTGTACGTCGAGGCCGACCTGCCCGGGATCGATCCGTCCAAGCTGGAGATCACCGTCACGGAGGGGAACCGCCTGACGGTAGCGGGCGAGCGGACGGCCCCGGAGATCAGCGGCGCCTCCTGGCTGCGGCAAGAACGCCCCTTTGGCAAGTTCCATCGGGAGCTGCTGCTGCCGGCGATTGTCGACCCGGACAAGGTCGAGGCGAAATACGAGCTGGGCGTGCTGCGGCTGACCCTGCCCAAGCACGAAGCGGCCCGGCCCCGCAAGATCGTCGTGCAGGGATAACACCCACACACAACACACACAACAATTGTCGTGCAGGGTTTATACGTCAATCGTTTGTACATGGAATAACATTTTGCCAGGCTTGAGAAATAACATCGTTAGCGTACATGAGAAATAAATGCATGAGAAATATGGAGGTTAAGACCATGTCGCAACTGGTACCCGATACCGCCAATACCGCGCCAGTTCCGGCCAATGCCGAACGGGCCGTGACCCTGACTCCACGGGTGGACATTCTCGAGACCGAGCACGAGTATTTGGTTCTCGCCGATTTGCCGGGGGTGAAGCCGGAGGACGTGGACATCCGCTTTGAGAAAGGGGAGCTGACGGTGGTCGGGCGGCGGCCGGCCGGCCGGACCTATGAGGCGACGGCCTACCAGCGGACCTTCACCGTCAACGAAAGCATCGCCGCGGACAAAATCGCGGCCGAGCTGAAACACGGCGTGTTGACCATCCACCTGCCGAAGATCGAGGCGGTCAAGCCGCGGCGGATCGTGGTGAGCGGTTGATAGCAGCACGTCCGGCGGTTGCGGCGATCGCCGTATTCCTGCTGCCCCCTGCTCCGGAGTTTGCGGCGATCGCCGTATTCCTGTTGCTCCCTGTCCGACGGGCATCGCCGGGTCTGGGCGTAGGCGGCGACGACCAGCCAAGGCCGTTGGACCGCTTGACCGCTCCGGCGACGGCTTCTAGCGTGACGTTGTGGCCGCGCCGCGGGCTGGCGAGGCCCCAACTGACGGGGAACACCGGTGAAACGGACAGATTCAGGGGGATCGGAGCCGCCGCAACCTGCTCCCGGTGCCGCTTTGCCACCTCCGGCAACGGCTGGTTCAGCGTCAGAAACGACCCGGGCGGCGTCCGTGCAGCCATCTCTGAGCTGGCCGACGTGGCTGTCCGTGGCCGACGCCGTGGCCGCCGTGCTGCTATTGGCGTTGGTCTTTCTGCTAGCCTCTTTCGCGGCCCGCAACTCCGACCTGTGGGTGCACCTGGCGGCCGGTCAGCGGCTACTGCGCGGCGAGTACTGGCCCGGCAGCGACCCGTTCAGTTACGCTGCCGCCGAGCGGGTGTGGGTGCAGCATAGCCTGCTATTCGATGTCGCGGCCTACCTGCTATACATGGTAAGTCCGCCGCTGTTGGTGGCGACCAAAGCGGCGGTGGTGGCGGCGGCGTTCGCCCTGATCCTGTCGCTGCGTCGCCGGGGGCACGCCGCCTGGCCGTGGGTGATGGTCGGGGCGGTCGCCGCACTGGCCGCCGCGCCGCAATTGCTGCTGCGGCCGTATGTCCTGTCCCTGCTGTTTGCCGCCGTGAGCCTCCGCTTGCTGCTGACGGAGCAACCGAGGCGACGCCACGCGGTCGCGTTGATCGCCGTTTTCTGGTTGTGGGCGTTGTCCGACCAGTGGTTTTTCGTGGGGCCGTTGATGGCTGGGCTGCTGGTGATCGGGGAGGGGCTGCAACGGCTGGGGAAGGAGGCGGCGGAGGAAGAAGCGGCGGCCCTGCCGTCGCCACCGCTGCGGTATGTGGCCGTCGTATTCGGGCTGGGGGTTGTCGCCTGCACACTTACGCCCTTCCATGTTCGCATTTGGGAGCTGCCCGTCGAGTTGACCGGCGTGACGGCGGACGATCCGCGACTGCGGCAACTGTCCGTCGGCCCGCTGGACCGCCTCTATTACACGACCGAGGCGTACGGCCGCAACCTCAACGGTTTAGCGTACGCGGCGTTGCTGGTCGGCGGCGGCGTGGCATTGGGCTTCGGCGTCGGGAGTCTGCGGCTGGGGCAGGTCGCCCTGTGGCTGGGACTGGCCATTTTGAGCCTGTGGAGCGTGCAGGCGATCCCGTTTCTGGCCCTGGTCGCGACGCCGGTCATTGCCGCCCAGCTGAATCAGATATCGGGCCGCGTCCGTCTGCAGGACTGGCAGCATCGGCCCACCCGGCTAGTGCTGATCGCCTCGCAAGCGGGGCGGTTGCTGGGCATCGGCCTGCTGGTCGCGGCGGTAGTGCTGGCCTGGCCGGGGTGGCTCCACCCCCCCGCGGCCCATCCGGTGCTGCAGCGGCGGGTGGCCTGGACGATCGACCCGGACCCGGTGCTGGTGCGGGCCGCCCAACAGTTGCAAGCCTGGCGGGACAGCGGGCGACTGCCGCCGGAGGCGCGTGGCTACATCCTGTCGCTGGACCTGGCCAACTACTGCGCCTGGTTCGCCCCGTCGGAGAAGGTCTTCGTCAATAGCCGCTATACCCATCACCGGCGGGAGATGCAGCATTTTTCGGACGTCCGCGGGGCGTTGGGGCTGCATCCCCGCGACGAGGAGCAGCTCGGGACGGCCCGGGCAGCGACCTTGCTGGAGCCGTGGAACGTCGAATATGTGGCGTTGCACTTCAATCTGGTGGAGTCGCGGCTGCAGCCGGAGCTGACCGCCGTGGCCCAGCAGTTGCTGTGGCGGTCGGAGGAGCAGTTCCGCCTGTGGTATCTGGACGGGCGGACGACGATTGGAGGCTGGCGGCGGCGAGCGGGGGCGGAGTCGCCGCGTTTTGCCGGGCTGGCCCTCGATCCAGTGGAGCTGACGTTCGGCGGGGCCGTCGCGCCGCTGCCGGCGGGTGTGATCCGGGACATCCCGCCGCAACTGGGGTGGGAAGCGGACTTTGTCCGTCCGCCGCAATGGCCGCATCCGGGGATCGACGCGACCTTTGGCTGGGTGCAGTACGCCCGGCTGCTGGAGGAGCGGTACCAGCAGCGGCAGTTGGCGGCGTTGCTGGCGGCCGCCGCGGCGGACCAGATGGCCGGGGGGGCTCCTGTGGTGAGCGTGCCGTTGCGGGCCGTCCTGTCGCAGTTGCCGGTGGACGAGGCGATGCTGGCCGTGCCGATCCTGGCGTTGCGGGCGGCCCGGCAGGCGGCGGCCGCCCAGCCGGACGATCCGGACGTCTATGCGGCGATCGCCGAGGCCCTCGCACTGCCGCGGCAGCCGCTGTCGCCGGACGAGCGGACGGTGGCACGGGTAACGGCGCTGCGGCAGTGCCTGGCCCGGATGCCACCGCCGGAACGGCTCCGCCGCGGGCAGCACTATGCCTCCCCGACGATGGTGGCCACGCAACTGGCCGCCTTGTACCTGGGGGAGCGGTCGCCGCGCGGCGTCTTCCTGGGCATGCCGGTCAACCTCCCTGCCTTCCATATCCTGCGGATCTTCGGGGCCACCGGCAGCGCGATTGTGATCGGCGGCCAGCTCGCCGGACGAACCGAAGCCATTACCCTGCTACCGCTGGACGTGGCCCGCGACACGCTGCAACTGGCCCGGCGGTATGCCGAGGCCGACCCGCAACTGTCCCGGGAACAGGGGCGGAAGCTGCGCGAGCAGATCACGGAATTTGCCCGCCAGGTAGATGAGGAGACCCGTACCCGCGAGAACCTATACGAGCGGGAAAAGCTCCGCCTTGGTCCGCAGGTCCGACCGGGGGTGCTGCTGAGCCTGGCCTTGCAGCACAACCTGGCCGGGGAGGCCATCCGCCTGCTGGAAAACGAGCAGCTCGACTATGCGGCGGAGTTCCAGGACAAGGCGGACGAGGTGACCTTTACCCGGATCGTGCTGCTGACGGTGGGGGGGCGGCTGGAGGATGCGGCGGGGCAGTTGACCGCCACGGCGACGCGGCTGGAGGCCAACCCGCGGCTGCGCGATCCGGTCCGCTGGCTGCGGTATCAGTTGGCCGTGTTCGCGGGGGACTACGGGGCGGCCGGAAGCATTTTGGAGGACTTCGCGGCGGCCAGCATCGGTCAGGATCCGCCGCTGCCGCCGGAGCTAGCCTGGCTGAAGCCGGCCGGCCTGGCGCGGATGCAGGAAGCGTTGCCGCTATTGGCGGATACGGCGTACGTCGGGCAGCTCGGGTTGGACCTGCTGGTACGGGAGCAACTGGCGCGCGCGGTCATTGAGCCGTTTCAGCAGTGGCAGCAACTGCTGCGTTTGCGGCGGGTCGGCGACGCCGAGTATTTCTGGCGGCGGGGCTATCTGTATCTGGTGGCCGGTGATATAGTGGAAGCGCAGCGGTGTTTTGAAAATGCCCGCCGGCCCGGGGTACCGGCATGGGGCGTGGCCGACGTGACCCATCCGCAGGCGGAAGCCTACCGGCGTGTGCTGGTGCGGCGACAGACGCCCCGCAAATAGCCCCCCGCAGGCGGGCAGCATCCGAAGCTGTCCCCGTGTCCGGCACAATGGCCGGGCACAATGGCCGGGCACAATGGCCGGGCACAATAGTCTGGCGATGTTTCATCTCCCATCATGGAGGACTCTCCCATGCGTGCGTTCTGGAAAGTGGCCGGCGTGCAGATGAACTGCCGGCTCGGCGACGTCCCGGCCAACCTGGCGGAAGTGCGGCGCAAGCTGACCGAGGCCGCCCACGGCGGGGCCCATCTGGTCGTCTTCCCTGAATGCTGCCTGACCGGTTACGGCTTCGAGTCGCGAGAGGCGATCCGCACGGTGGCCGAGCCGGTCCCCGGCCCGAGCACTGAGGCTCTGGCCCGCGACTGTGCCCGCCACAACGTCTGGGCGGTGGTCGGGCTGTTCGAAAGCGACGGCTCGCATCTGTACAACGCCGCCGCACTGGTCGGTCCCAACGGCACCATCGTCTCCTACCGCAAGATCCACCTCCCCTGCGTCGGCGCCGACCGCTTCACCGATCCGGGGGACCGCCCCTTCGCTGTGCACGACTTGGGCGGCCTGCGGCTGGGGATCAACATCTGCTTCGACGGCAGCTTCCCTGAGTCGGCCCGCATCCTCACCCTGCTGGGGGCCGACCTGATCGTCCTACCGACCAACTGGGCGACCAACGCCCGGCGGATGGCCGAGATCGTCGCCGCCGCACGGGCCTGGGAAAACCACGTCTATTACCTGGCCGTCAACCGGGTCGGCGACGAGGCCGGCTTCCACTACATTGGCATGAGCTCCGCCGCCGATTACCTTGGCAACGTTCTGTATTTCGCCCCTGCTGACGTCGAGGAAATCTTCATGATCGACGTCTACCCCGCCGCGGCGGCCAACAAGCGGGTGGTGCACTGTCACGGCGTCTACGAGATCGATCGGGTCAACTGGCGGCGACCGGAAATGTACGGCCCGCTGGTCGAGCCGATGCCCGTACCGTTCCGGGGCCACTACCCGCTCGAGCGGACTTCTTCCCTCGGCGGACGCCGGCCCGAACCGGCGACCGTGTCCTGAGACGGACGCCGCATCCGCTCATCCGCCACCTACGGACGCTCCTGCGTTCCGCCCCCTACGACCGCCTCGGGCGGCTCCCCGTCCGCTGGTCGCCGCGACGCTCGAGCGGACGTTGGAAACATGGCTTGCTCGACCGTCGCGGGCCACGTTCCGGCGATGGTCGGAACGTTTAAGGCAAATCGTCGTCCCGCTGCGGGTTATACTTGATTTTACATCCGGCGGCGGCACTGGTTTCGGCCACGGCGACCGGCTTGCCGGCCAGGACCGCTTCGACCGCCTCGACTAGGTAATACCGCGTCGGCGTGCCCGGCGGGGCGCGGTCGTCCATCGCCCCGGTGTAGGCCACCCGCCGCTGCCGGTCGAGGACGAAAAACTCCGGCGTAAAAGTGGCCCCGTACTGTCGGGCGATGCGCTGCGACGGGTCGTACAGATAGGGGAAGCGGAAGCCGCGGGCGACGGCCCGTTGCTGCATCGCCGGCAGGGCGTCCTCCTTGCCGGTGTTGACATTGATCGCCACCAGGGCGACGCGGGCCGCCGGAGCTGTACAATATTTGGCCACAAAGGCCTGAATCCGCTCCTCGTAAGCCACGGCGACCGGGCAACTGTTGCAGGTGAACACGACGACGACGACCTCCTTGTCCTTGAGGTCGGCGAGGGAGTGTTTGCGGCCGTCGGTTCCTTCCAGGCCGGTCCAGGCAGGGGCAGGGTCGCCGGGGGCGAGGACCTTGTTGAACTTGCCGGGTTTGGCCGCCGCACCGCTCAGGCCGGCCGCCAGGCTCGCCGCCGCGATGACCGTCAGGACGGGCGCTATCCAACTCGCTGCCCGTCCGCCGAGGGGCCGCTGCGGGCGTCGCATGGGTTATCTCCTGAGGTCCCGGCCCGCAAAGGGGGCCGCAAACTCCATTTTGGGTATGTACCGTACTTGTTATGTACGTTGTTCGTGTTCCGTACTCGTTTTGTATGGTCCAGACCCGGCGACGGCGACACGCGGCCCGCCGCGGCGACGGATCCGTCGCAGAAGTATAATGCCCAGGGACGATCCGCCGGCCAACTGCCGGTATGCCGCCGGGATTGGCCCGAACGGTGCGGCCAGGGCGGGGTGGTGGTTGTCGGCCCGTTTTTGCGGAGGCTACGGCAATGTGGTACCGGGTGTTCGGTCTGGATGCGGCGGAGGTGCCGCCAGCGGCCCTGGCCGAGCACTTGCATGGCCTGGGGATCGCCGTCGAGCCGCACTTTCGCGGCGACGATCTGGGCTGGACCAGCGGCGAGCTGCGTCTCCCCGGTGGCGGCACCCCCATCTACCTGAACCGTTACCTCACCGCCGCCGACGACATCCGGGCCGACCTCAACGGCTACGCCGCCGAGCTGGAAACTTACGACTTCCACCCGGCCCACCGCCACCTGATGGAGCACGCCATCCAGACGCAACAGTTAATCGTGATGCGGCGGCCCGCCGATGGCGCCGACGAGGCAACGCTCGAGACGGCCCTGGAGGCATGCTGCCAGTTCCTGGCCGGGCGCACCCAAGGGGTCTACCAAATCGACGGGCGGGGGTGGTTCGCCACGGACGGCACGCTGTTGTTGCCGGAATACTGAGCGCTCCACGTGGTCGGAATCGGCTCGGGCCAATACGCGGCCGCAACGCAAGGGGATGGCCGCGGGGCGGAGGAGGGGCTGCGTGAGGGAAGGGGGGCCGTAACCGATGCGGTTACGCTGGGGAATCGTAGGCCTGATCGCCGGGCGGGAGCTGCGGGACCAGTGGCGGGACCGCCGCACGCTGTTTTTGATGTTCGGCCTGCCGGTGCTGATGTACCCGCTGTTTGTGGGGGTGGGGTTTTTGTACTGGGCGGCGTTGCAGGAGAAGCGGTTTGTGGTGGGAATCCGGGGTGCGGAGTACCTGCCGCAGGAGCCGCAGGCGTTCGCGGCGGCGGCGGGAGCGGCGGCCGCGGCCCGTTCCCCGTTGCATTATCCGCCGCTGCTGGAGCAGGACCACTTCGCCGTGCGGTGGATGCACTCCCCGGCCCTCCCTGAGCCGCAGCCGGAGGCGGACCTCCGCCCGTTGCAGCTGGAGCCGCTGCCGGAGCCGGAATACGAGGAACTGTTGCGGCAACGCCGGGTGGACGCCGTGCTGCTGGTCGAGCCGGACTGTGCCGCCCGCCTGGAACAGGGGGGGCGGCCCGAGCTGCGCATCCTATCGCGGGAAGGGGAGGAGAACTCGAAGCTGGCGATCAACCGCCTCAAGGAGGTCCTGCAGCGTTGGCAGGAGGCGGTCAAGCGGGTCCGCTTCGCCCGGCAGGGGCTGCCGCCGGATTTCGACGCGCCGCTGCGGATCTCCGATCCGCTCAGCGACAAACCTGTAGAGCGCAAGATCCTGGACGAGCTGCGGGACATTTTGGTCAAGGTGATTCCGTTCCTGCTGGTGATGTGGATGCTGACTGGAGCGGTCTACCCGGCGATCGACATGACCGCAGGAGAGAAGGAACGGGGAACGATGGAGACGCTGCTGATCAGTCCGGCGGAGCGGAGCGAGATCGTGTTGGGCAAGTTCGCGGCGGTGAGCGTGATGGGCTACACCACGGCGGTGTGGAACGTGCTGTTGATGCTGGGGGCGGTGCTGGCGGCGGAGCATGTTTTCGCCATGCGGCTGGTGTCGCTGTCGGGGATGGCGGCGGGACTGGCGACGGCGGCGCCGCTGGCGATGCTGATCGCTGCGGTGGCCCTGGCCCTGGGGGTGTTTGCCCGCAGCAGCCGCGAAGGGAACTATTACATGGTGCCGCTGTTTCTGGTGCTACTGCCGCTGGCATATTGGAGCATGAGTCCGGGCAACGAGCTGGACGGGCGGACCTGCTGGGTACCGGTGGTCAACGTGATGCTGCTGCAGCAGTGGGTGCTGGCGGTGCGGCCGGATCCGTTTCCGTATGCGACGTTGCCGGCGGTGGCCTTGTCGCTGGGGGTGTGCGTGGGGGCGGCCCTGGCGGCGGCCGTGCGGCAGTTCCACCGTGAAAGCGTGCTGTTCCGCGAGGTGCCGGCGGTGCGGCGCCGCTGGCGCTGGCGGCGATCCCTGCTCCTGCTGGCGGGGCTAGCGCCCCTTGCCGCCGCCGGACCGGCCTGCCTAATCTGACAGCGATCTAGTGACGCAAGCCCTGCGTCCCGCCTCAGGGCGGGCCGTTCCGGAAACCAGCCACCAACCCTGCAGGAACCCCGCGGCTATGGTCGATGCTGGTCATCCTGCCATCACCGTCGAGCGTCTGACCAAGTATTACGGGGACTATCCGGCAATCCGGGAGGTCTCCTTTGCCGTGCCGCGCGGGCAGGTGGTCGGTTTTTTGGGTCCCAACGGGGCAGGCAAGACCACGACCATGCGGGTGCTGACCGGCTATCTGCAGCCCAGCTCCGGTCGGGCGTGGATCGAGCGGTACGACGTGTTCGCCCAGCCGCTGGAGGCCCGCCGCCGCATCGGCTACATGCCGGAAAACTGTCCGCTGCCGTCGGACCTGCGGGTCGAGGAATACCTGCGGTTCCGGGCCGGCCTGAAGGGGCTGGAATACCGGCAGCGGCGACCACGCTGCGACGCGGTCATTGCCCGCTGCTGGCTGCAGGAGGTGCGACGGCAGCTCATCGGCACGCTGTCCAAAGGCTACCGGCAACGGGTGGGGCTGGCGGATGCCCTGCTGGCCGACCCGCCGGTGCTGATCCTGGACGAACCGACCTCTGGCCTGGATCCGGCACAGATCCGCGAGACCCGCAAGCTGATCCGCGAGCTGGGAACCGACCATACGATGCTGCTGTCGACGCACATCTTGCCGGAAGTCGAGGCGGTATGCGACGCGGCGATCATCATCGCCCGCGGCACGGTGGTCGCCCAGGGGACCCTTGCCGAGCTGCGACAGCAACACGGCGGCGGCAGCCTGGAGGAAATCTTCGTCCGCCTGACCGGACAGGAAGCCTAGCCAGGCATCCGCCGCCGCCACTGTCGGGAGTCCGTGTCATGCGACCGATGCTGAGCCTGCTGCGCCGCGAATTCACCGCCTACTTCCTCAACCCCGCCGGATACGCCGCCCTGTTCGGTTTTTTGGTCCTCAGCGGCCTGGCGTTCAACCTCAACCTGTCGCTGCTGACCGAGCAGGGACCGGAAGGGGTGGAATATCCGATGCAGGTGATGTTCGGCGGGGCGGACACACCAGCCATGGCCCAGGTCGCCGGCGTGCTGTTCTGGGGACTGTTCCCAGCGATCACCGGCATGCTGACGATGCGGCTACTGGCCGAGGAACGCGGTAGCGGCACGCTCGAGACCCTGCTGACCGCCCCGATCCGCGACTGGCAGATCGTGACGGCGAAGTTCCTCGGCTGTTACGCGTTCTATTTGGTTTTGTGGCTGCCCACACTGATATATGTACCGATTTTGGCCGATTTGCAAGTGGAATTTCATAGAATGTTCACTCCCAGTAGCCTCGCCCTGCTAGCGGGCAGCGGCTTGACCGTGCTGGCGGTGCTGTCCAGTTGCTGCCTGCGGGCCCGCTGGGTGCTGGTGGGGCTAGGGCTGGGCGTGCTGGTGGCGGCGGTGGGGGGCTGGTTCCACTACCGGGCCAACCCGCCGCACCTGCTGCACCTGGCCGCCGGGATCGACCCGGCGCCGCTGCTCACTTCCGCAGTGGGGATCGTCCTGGCCGGCGGGATGTTCCTGGCCATCGGGATGTTTGTCTCCAGCTTGGTCCGGAGCCAACTGGTGGCCTGGATGATCGCCCTTTTGGCGGGGCTGGCCTTTGTGGTGCCGGCGCTGCTGCGGTTTGTCGTCGAAAGCGGCTCGCCGGCGGACGCCTGGGTCTACTACCTCAGCGTCCCGGAGCATTTCCGGCGAACCTTCACCCGCGGCCAGCTCGATACCCGCCCGCTGGTCCTGTATGTCAGCGTCATGCTGCTGGGGCTGTATCTGACCACCCGCAGTCTGGAAGCGCAGCGGCGTTAGCGGCGGCCACACCGATGATCCGTCTGCCGCTTGACGGAATTGTTCGGACGGTTGTTCCAACAACTACTATAGCGGCGACCAGGAGGACAGGCATGGCACACGATCCGCGACGGGTCCGGCCGTGGCTGGCGACCGCCCACCTGGCGGTCCGGACGGCTGGTCTGCTCGGCGTGGCGGCCGCCGCGGTCGGGGTGGGGATTGCCCTGTCGGAACCGGCGGCCCTGGAAAGTGCGGCGGCCGCCGCGGCGGCCTTGCGGGAAGCATGGGAGGCGTTGCGGCCAGGCGGCCCGCCCCTGAGCCGTGCGGCCGGCTGGCTAGTGGCTATCGGAGGGGCCGCCGGCCTCCTCGCCCTGGGGGTGGAGGGGGTCGCCCTGCTGCGTCGGACGGCCAGTCGCCGCACCGCCGCCGGCACCGCCAGCCTGGTCAGCACTCTTGCCGTCATCGTTCTGGTCGTGTTCGTCAATGCCCTGTCGATGAAGTACCACCGCCGCTTCGACCTGACCCGCGACCAGCGGTTCACCCTGCCGGCGGAGATCGCCGCACGGCTCCGCCAGCTCCGCCCGGACGAGCCGACGACCATTGTCGTACTCCACAAGCACAACATTTTCGGTTCGCTGTCCGCCGAGCGGGACGCCTTCACCCGCGCCGCCGAATGGAAGGTCACCGAAAAGGTCCGCGACCTGGTCGAGCTGTTCCGCGAGCTGGGGCCGCGCTTCCAGGTGGTGGTCCTGGACACCGAGGCTTACGGCTACGAGCGGCAGTTGGCCGAGTTGACCCGTGCGGCGCCGGAGCTGCGGGCGGCGATCGAGTCCGCCCCGGAAAACAGCATCTTTTTTGCCGCGGGGGGGCGGGTGCAACGCCTGGCGTTCAACGAGTTTTTGCAACTGGACCGCACCGCCAGCCAGCAGGCCCACCAGGGCCGCGGCAACCTCGTATTGCTGCCGCAGGGGATCGAAGTATTCGCCCGGCGGGTACTGGCCGTGCACGAGCGGCGGCCCAAAGTCGCCGTCTGCGTCGTCCACGAGCTGCTGACCACCGCCTACGCCGACGGACGCGGCCGCTATTTTACCCTGGCCGGCCTGAAAAAGGCCCTCACCAACCACGGCTACGAGGTCATCGACATCGTCCTGAAGAAAAACTGGGACAACGCTACGACCGTCAGCGAGCTGCAAGCCGCGGCCAATACCCGCGAAGAAAGCGTCCTGGAGCGTCTGGAAGCCGAGCTGGCCGCTGCCGAGGACGAACTGGCCGCCCTGCGGGCCGAAAGCCGCCTGCTGCAGGAGGTCGAACAGCGGCTGGAGGCCATCCGCCGCCTCCCCTGGGAGCAGCGGCAGGCCGAATACCGCAAGCTGCTGCGCGGCGTGGTCATCACCGAACAGAATGAAGAGCTGGTCCTGCGGAGTATCCGCCGGCAGCGGGAACGGACCGAGCAACTGGCGGCGGCGGCGGCGAAGGTCCGGCAGGCCGCCGAACAGAAGGTGCACCAGGCCCTGCAGGACGAGCGCACGGTGCAGGAGCGGCGGATCCGTAACGTCCCGGAAAAATTCGCCCGGCTGTTGGACGATGTCGATCTGGTGATCGTCCCGCGCTTTACCGTCGAGGACCCGACCGAAGCCGGCGAACCGATCATCCCGCCGAATCTGCACGCCTTGAGCGACGAGCAGGTTGAGGTGCTGCGGCAGTTCATGGCCAAGGGACGGCCGCTGCTGGCCTGTTTGGGTCCGGTGCTGGGCCGCAACGGCGGCGTCCAGCCGGACGGGATCGACGGTCTGGAGCGGCTGCTCGCCGAGCGGGGGATCGAGCTGGGCCGGGACCTGGTGCTGTTCGACAGCGAGGTGCGGGCTTATGCCGCCCGCCGGGCCGGCGAGCAATTCGGTGCCGGAAGCGGCGGCCCGATCGACATCCCGCCGCTGGAATGGGTCGAACGCCCCGACGGTGCGGCGGCCGTTTCCCCCAACCCCATCGCCGCCGCCCTCCGCCTGACCGCCCGCACCGTGGACCAACGCCTCGAGCTGCGGCTGCGGGCCTTGCGGCCGGTTTACCTCGCCCGCGGCGCGGACCGACACCTCCCCTGCGCTGCCGAGTTCGTCTTCACCGCCCCAACCAGTTGGAACGAAGACCGACCCTTCCCCCAAATCCGCATCCTCCCCGACGGCACGGCGATCGTCAGCGGCATCCCCCGCTACGAACCGACCCCCCTGGATGACCCCCGACGCGGCACCCGCCTGGAAAAACGCCGCGGCCCCTTCCCGGTCGGCGTGGCCATCGAGAGCCGCGTCCCGGCTCACTGGGTCGAACCTCATTACCAGCCCCTGGAAGCGGCGGCGACCCTGCTCCTGCCGGTCAACGGCCTGCCCGCCGCCCTTGCCACGGCCGTTGCCGAGCAGATTCCCCGTCCCCGGCAACGCCTGGTCGTCTTCGGCAGCGGCCACCTGTTCAACGGACCCAAACTCGAACCGGCCCAGGAAAAACTCCTCCTCCACACCGTCCACTGGCTGACCCGCCGCGACGAACGCCTGCCCCGCGCCGAGCTGCCCCCCTGGTCCTACCCCCGCGTCGCGCTGAGCGGGCGGGCCTTCTACCTGTGGCGGTATGCCACCGCCATTGGCATGCCCCTGGCCGTCGTGCTGATCGGGGCCATGGTGCTTCTGCGCCGCCGCGTGCCCTGAACCGTGGCCCACGATCCGTCCCCTATGAGACGATAATGGACGCAACTCGTTGTCGGACAACAAGATAAGGAACGTTAGCCAGGAATGTCAGCAACGAATGCAAGCAAGGAACGTTCAGTAGGGAACATGCACCAGCAAGGGACAATGGCGATGCGGTTCGTCACACCCCTGGTCACGATCAGCCTCGCCGCCGTAGTGGCGATCGGTTATTTCCGCGGCGAACAGTTCGGGCAACGCCTGGGGCTAATACCGGCCCCGGCGGATCCGGCCGCCTCGCCCAGCCTGCAGTTTCTGGACCAGCTCCGCGCGGCACGGATCCGGCAACTGAAATTGGAATATCCCGCCGGCCCGCCGCTGGAGCTGGAGCGCACCGCCTCGGCCGACGGCTGGCGGCTACCCGGCAACTGGCCGATCCGGCGGGGCGAAGTCCAGGAGCTGCTGGCCGTCTTCGACCGTCTGCGGAGCCGCTTCCAGCCCCTGCCGCTGGAACCGGCCGAGGGGGGCGTGGAGCTGCCGTCGCCGGAAAAGACCTGGCGGGTCACCCTCCTGCTGGACGACGGCACCACCCACCGCCTGATGTTCTGGGAGCCTGTCCCCCCTCTGGCTGACGAAAATCCTTTCACGCAAACGCTTTACGTCCGGGTGGACGACCACCAGGAAGTGGTGCGGCTCGGGCCGGACCTCCTGCCGCTGCTGCGGCGACCGGCCGATGCCTACCGCCGGCGGGCCATCTTCCCGGACGTGGAACGGGTCCGTCTGGCCGGTGCCGCCCCGGCGGATCCATTGGGCCTGCCGGACGCGGACGCCGCCCTGGCCGTCACCCTCCCCGGCGAACGGACCGCCCGCATCGCCCTCCGCTGGCCGGTGCCGCAACTGTGGGGCTTCCCGCTCGGCCGCTGGCTACACCCGGCCATCGTCCGCAGCGGACCGTGGCCCCCCGCCGGCATCCGCGTCCGTGGCGGCGACCCCGCCATCCACCTCGACCGCCTCGCCGAAGTCTGGACCATCCAGGAACCGGTCCCCGACCGAGCCGACCCGGCCCGCCTCCGCGCCCTGCTAGCCGCCGTCGCCCAACTGTGGGTCGAAGAGTTCCTCCCCGAACCGCCCGACGACGACAAACATGGCTTCGCCGCTGACGGCCGGGCGGTCATCATCACCCCGCGCGACGGCGAACCCCTTACCCTGCGCATCGGCGGCGTCGCCAAAACCGTCGAAATCGAAGAGCTGACCCCCCTCCCCACTCCGCCGGGTATGCCGCCCCGCACCGTTCCGAGCAAACGCCGCATCGACCACCGCTACGCCCGCCTGGAGGGTAACCCGCAACTGTTCACCATCAGTGCCGCCCGCCTGGACGACCTGTTCGCCAGTTACGGCGAGCTGTCCGATCCCCGGGCCGTGCGCTTCCTCACCGAAGAAGTGGAGGAAATTGTGGTGCAGGCGGCCGACCATTCCGCCGCGCCGGTGCGACTGTTCCGCAAACGGGGCAACCCCAACGCCCCCAACTTCGAGGAACGCCAGGACCGCTGGTTTTTGGCGGCCCAGCCCCACCCCCTGCTGGCAGAAACCAGCCGGGTCCAAGAGCTGCTCGACCGTCTGGCCGGCCTGCGGGCGGACGGTCCCGATAGCCGGTACTCCGCCGCCACCCCGCCCCCTAGCCGCTGGCAGGTGCAACTGACCCTCCGTGACAAGCGGGCCCCCGGGGAGCCACCGGCCCCGCCGCGCACCCTGCAAATCCGCCTCGGACCGCCCGACTATGTCCGCCGCCGCCTGCCGGTCTGGCAAGCGGACGCTCTCCCCGCTGCCCAGCCGCCGGCCCGTTACCGCATCACCCTGGCTGATGCCACCCTTCCGGAGCAGACCCCCGCCGGATGGCTCAGCGGCTGGCTATTTCCCCGCACCGTGGCCGAGCTGTTCGACCGTCCCGCCCTGGCCTACCGGAGCCGCCGCCTGTTCGACCCCTCCGCCGAGTTAGCCGCACTCGAACTGGTCGGACAGTTCCGCCTGGAACGTTTTGGCGACACCTGGCAGTTGCGGGAACCCCTCACCGCCGCCGCCGACCCGGCCCAGGCCACCGATCTGGCCCGCGAATTGCTGCAACTCCAAGCCGGCGAATACCTTACGGACCAACCTCCTCCCGAACAACTCCGCCAGTTCGGCCTCGACCGCCCCGAACTGACCCTCCGCCTCCACCTCCGCGGCGGCCCCACCTCCACCCTCCAAATCGGTCAGTCCCGCCCCGGCACCCTCGAAGTGTACGCCCGACTCGACGACGGCGCCGTCTTCACCCTCCCCGAAACCCTCCGCGAACGTCTCCGCTCCGGCGCCGCCCCCCTCCTCCCCCTCACCCTCTGGGACGTCCCCCCCGAGCACATCCTACGCCTGGAGATCGTCCGCCGCGACCAGCCCGCCGCTTCCTTCACCCTCGAACGCGAGGGCACCAACTGGAAACTGACCGGCCCGTTCACGGCGACGGTCTTGTTCCTCAACGCCCAACCCCTGCTGACCACCCTGGGCAAGCTGACGGCCAGCAAATACCACGCCCTAACCGTCCCCCAGCCGGCGGAATTCGGCCTGGACGCCCCACAAATCCTGGTCCGGCTCCGCTACCGGGACCCGAAAGCCGGCCTGGCCGAGACCGTCCGCACCCTGCAGATCGGCAAGGCCGCCGACGCCAGCGGCGACGCCTTCGCCCGCCTCGATGAACCGCACGCCCCGGTCTTCCGCCTTCCCGCCTCCTACCTCCAAGCCGCCCGCACCTCCCCCTTGCAATTGCTCGACAAATCCCTGCTGACCCTCGATACCGAGCGGCTCACGGAAATCACCGTCCAGGGACCGCCGGGAACCTTCACCCTCCGCAAGGGGCCGAGCTGGACCCTGGCGGGAGCGGACTTCCCGCTGGACGCCACACGGATCGACGAGCTGCTGCAGGTGCTGGGCCGTCTGTCCGCCGAGTCGATCGTCGCCTACGGCGAGGGAACAGCCTGGGCCGAATACGGCTTGCAGCCGCCGCAATGGACCCTCCGGCTCCGTCTGTCGGGGGAACCGCCGCGGGAACACACGGTGGCCGTAGGGAAGGTGGCGCCGGGCGGGGGACGTTACGTGCGGGTGGACAACGGCCCGGCGGTCGGGCTAGTGCCGGCGTCGGCCGCTGCCCCCCTGCTGTACGGCCGCTTCGACTACGCCGAGCGCACCCTGCTGCAGTTCCCCCCTGCCGCCTGGACCCGCTTCCTCCGCCGCCAGGGGAAGGAAACGCTGGAGATCGTCCCCACATCGACCGGCACCTGGGACATCCGGCAGCCGCTCCAGCAACGGGCAGACGGACCACTGCTGGAGGAGCTGGCCGCGACGCTGGGCCAGCTCAAGGCCGAACGGGTGGCAGACTACGGACCGCGGGGGGAGATGTACGCCCGCTACGGCCTGGAACCAGCCGCGGCGACGGTGGAGGTACAAGCCGCGGGGCGGACGCAGGTGTTACGGATCGGCAAGCCGGTGCAGGAAGGCCGGCCCGAGCGGTACGCGGCGGTCGAAGGGGCGTCGCCGCAGGTGCTGGTTGGCGTCCTCCCGGCCCGCCTGGCCGAGACCCTCCTGGCCCCGCCGCTGGCGTTTCGCGACCGGACCGTGGCCCCCTTCGGCTCCGCCGACCACGTAACCGTCGAACAGCCCGGCCGCAAGGTCACCTTCGCCCGCACAGCGGGACGCTGGGAGATGGTCGAACCCCTCGCCGCTGCGGCGGAAGCGGCCGAGCTGGAAAGCCTCGTCAGCGACCTGGCCCGCCTCCGCGTCCTCCGCTGGGTCGCCGACAAACCCAAAGATCTTTCCCGCTATGGCCTCGATCCCCCCCTGGCGGTCTGGACCCTCCGCTCCGGCGACAAGGTGGTGCTGACCCTGCAGCTCGGCGCGGCCACGGCCGAGAACCGCCGCTACGTCACCACCCCCCAAAGCCCCTATATCGGCGAGCTGGACGCCGAGTGGAGCCGCCGCCTGTTGGCCGAATACCGCCGTCGCAAACCCTGGGACCTGGACGCCGCCCAGGCCGAAGCACTGGAGCTACGCCGTGGCGGCCGCACCCTCCGCCTGCGACGAGACGGAACCGATTGGAAGGACGCCCAGGACCCCGCCGCCCCCCTCGACGCCGCGGCGGTCAATGACCTGCTCGCCACCCTGGACGGTCTGCAGGTGGAACGCTACGTCGCCGACCAGAAGTCCCCGCCACAACTGTTCGGTCTCGATTCGCCCGAAATGACCGTCGAGGTGCGTGCCGCTGGCCGCCGCTACGTCCTGGAAATCGGCGGCCCGGTCGGGGGGAGCGATGGCCGGCAGCGTTATGTCCGCGTCGCTGGCAGCGATGCCGTCGGCGTCCTCCGCCCCACTGACACCGAACGCCTCCTCCGCGACCTCGACAGTTACCGCCCGCCCAAGAAAAAATGACCTGAAAAAAATGGACCCGAGAGAAAATGCCCCGGCCCGGCGACGGGAAATACCACCACCTGCAGCAGGATCACCACGAAAAGGCCAATGCTGATGACGCCGTTAACGTGGAAAAAGGCCGCATTAACGCGGCGGAGGTCGTCCGGCCGTACCAGGCGGTGCTCGTAGACCAGCAGCAGGGCCACGCCGAGCAGTCCCAGCAGGTAGAGCGTGCCCAACTGCGGCGTCACGAAATACAGCAGCAGCAACAGGCCCCCCATCCCGGCATGACAGAGGGCGGCCAGCCGCAAGGCGGCGGCAACCCCATAGCGGGCCGGCACGCTATGCAGCCCGGCTTGCCGGTCAAACGCCGCGTCCTGGCAGGCATAGAGCATGTCGAATCCGGCCACCCACAAGGCCACCGCCCCGCCTAGCACCAGCGGCACCGTGAGCTCCGTCAGGCCGCGGATGGCAATCCACGCCGCCAGCGGCGCCAGCATCAACGCTGTCCCTAGCCACAGGTGCGACCACGCCGTCCACCGCTTGGCGTAGGAGTAGCCCAAAATCCACGCCAGCACCGGCCCGCTCAGCAGCAGCGGCCACGGATTGCTCGGCTCCCGCCAGTAAAAAATCAGCGTCGAGGCGACAAACCCGACACAGCACAGCAGGCAAAATGTTACGACGGTCGATAGTCGTAGCAACCCGGCAGGTAGGTGCCGCTGCGCCGTGCGCGGGTTGGCCGCGTCGTAGTGGCGGTCGACGATGCGGTTGAAGGCCATCGCCGCGCTGCGGGCTGTCACCATCGCGGCGAGGATGCCGAGCAGGTCGGCCCAGCGGAACGGCTCCTCGGCCCAGGCGAGCACCGCCGCCGACAACGCAAACGGCAAGGCAAAGACCGTGTGGCTAAACCGAATCAGCTCCAACAGGCGGCGTGGCAGGCTCCCGGCCGGCCGCTGGTCGACCGCAGGATCCCCCGTCCCCATCGGTTGCTGCGGCGATACCATCTGTCCTTAATCCTTGCGGATTCCTGTCGTTGGAACCGGATCCCCACCTACAATGATCATAGGACCGGTAGTCGTCATGATAGTGTCGGCGACCGTCGCGTGGCGCCCTGAGGGCCGCTACGGCCCGCGGCGAGAACCCAACGGGACACGTCGATGCTCGGTGCAACGATTGTTGTTCCAACAACTATTGTTCCAACAACCATTGTTCCAACGATAGTCGGTGCACCGATTGTTGTTCCAACAACCATTGTTCCAACAACCATTGTTCCAACAACTATTGTTCCAACAACCATTGTTCCAACAACTATTATGGACACACCCGTAGTCGGCGTCGTGTTGACCGGCGGGTCCCCTGCAGGCGGGCATGAGCAACCCGGACAACCATGGCACAGGGAAGGACAGTTGCAACCATGCGATTCCTAACAGCCATACCAGTATACAACGAGGCCAAAACGGTGCGGCAGGTGCTCGCCGCCACCCGCCGCTATAGCCCGGAGATCCTGGTGGTCAACGACGGCTCGACCGACGGCACGGCGGAGCTGCTCGACCAGGAGCAGGGGCTGTACCGCATCGACCATCCGTACAACCGGGGCTACGGTGCGGCCTTGATCGCCGCGTTCGCCTTCGCCCTGCGGCACGATTACGACGTGCTGGTGACCATGGACTGCGACGGGCAGCATGAGCCGGCCCGCATCCCGGTGCTGTTGGAGGCGATCGGGGACTGCGACATCGTCTCGGGGAGCCGGTATCTGCGGCAGTTCCGGGAGGACACGCCGCCGCCGTCGGACCGCCGCTACGTCAATGCGGTGATCACGCAGGAGCTGAACCGCCGTTACGGCCTGCGGCTGACGGACGCCTTCTGCGGGTTCAAGGCTTATCGCCGCAGTGCGTTGTGCCGGTTGCGGCCGACGGAGCCGGGCTGGGGGATGCCGCTGCAGGTGTGGGTGCAGGCGGCCCGGTTGGGTCTGCGGATCAAGGAAGTGGCCGTACCGCGAATTTACCTGGACCCGAAGCGGGCGTTCGGCGGGGCGTTGAACGATCCGGCGGCACGTCTAGCGTATTACCGGCAGGTGCTGGCAGCGGCGGAGGCCGAGCCGTTGCCCCCCGCCGCCCCGTGCCTGCCGGTGGTCTGTCCGGAGCCACGGTGATGCCCCGCTACCACGCCCCGGACGCTGATGGCGACTGGCTGGTCGTGCCCCCCTGGTCGCAGGTCCCGCACCTGCTGACCGTCAACCGCCGCCTGCTCGCCGCGGCGGACTGGACCATCGACGGCACGCCGCTGCCCCAGTTCCGTCGCCGGGCGCGGGCGGAAATCTTCCCCCTGTGCACCCCGCCGATCGTCGCTGATCCCGATACGCCCCTGTTGCTGTCCGGCCACCAGCCGGAGCTGATCCATCCGGGGGTGTGGGCTAAGCACTTCGCTCTCTATGGCCTGGCACGGCGACTGGACGCGCTACCGTTGCACCTGATCGCCGATAGCGACCTGATCAAGAGTACCGCCCTGGCGGTGCCGGTTTTTCCCCCGGACGATCCGGCGGCGGCCCGCTTGCACGGGCTGCCGTACGATACGGCCGACGGCCCAACGCCTTACGAGTGCCGCACCGTCCGCGACCCGGAGCTGCTGCTGAGCCTGCCGCAACGGCTCCAACCGCTGGTGCGGCACTGGGGCTACGAGCCGCTGCTGCTGCGGCACTGGCCGCGACGGCTGGCCGGGCCGACCCGCCTGGGGGAGCTGCACACGCACTTGCGGCGGACGGTCGAGGCCGAATGGGGATGCCGCAACCACGAGCTGCCGGTCAGCGTGCTGTGCGGCACGGAGGCGTTTTTCCGCTTCGTGGCCCAGATCCGGCGTGACCTGCCGCGGTTCCGCCGCATCTACAATGCCGCGCTGGCCGCTTACCGCCGCGACAACCGCCTGCGCAGCCGCGTCCATCCGGCTTCGGACCTGGCGGAGGGGGAGCTGCCGTTTTGGGAGGTGGCCGACGGGCAGCGGCGACCGGCCACGCCGGACACGCCGCCGCACCGGTTGCGGCCGCGGGCCTTGACCCTGACCCTGTTTGCCCGCCTGGTGCTGGCCGACTGGTTCCTCCACGGCATCGGCGGCGGCAAGTACGACGAGGTCACCGACCGGCTGATCGCCGACTACTGCGGCCTGGAGCCGCCGCGGTTCCAGGTGGTCACGGCGACGCTGCGGCTGCCGCTGCCCGTGCCGCCGACAGACGCGGCGACGCTCCGCCAGCTCCACCGGCACTGGCGCGACCTGTACTGGAACCCGCAACGGCACCTCCCGGCGACGGCCCCGCCCGTGGCGGTCGAGCTGGCCCGCCAGAAACTCGCCCTGGCCCGCGACGAGCCACCGCCGCACGACCACCCCGCCCGCACACGCTGGTACGGGCAGCTCCGGCGGCTCACCGAACAATTGCGGGCGTTCGTGACCGCTCCCCTGCACCAGACCGAGCAGGAGCTGCAAAACCAGCAGCGGGCGTGGGCCGCCGCCCAGGTGCTGCGTCGCCGTGACTACCCGTGGGTCCTCTACCCGGCGGAGCCGCTCCAGCGGCTGGCCGAGCAGGGGATGCAACTGTCGTCGCCGCAAAGTCTAATGCCACAAGGAGTTGTATCGCAACCACCGTCGCCGCAATCACATACCTCGCAATCACATACCTCGCAAGGTCCGACGCCGCAATCGGCTACGGAGGAGCCGTCATGATGACGCAGGCCGACTCATGCCGCGCCGTGACCAACCACCGTGCAATCGGTTACGGAGGAGCCGCCATGATGACGCACTGCCAAGCGCTGGAAGTGTTGGCCGCCCGCCGCGGCGAGCAGGTGGTCATCACCACCATGGGCTCGGTGCCGATCTGGGCGGAGCTGAGCGATTCGCCGCGGGACTTCCACTACCTCCCCTCGAGCATGGGGCAAGCGGTGCCGCTGGGACTGGGGCTATGCCTGGCCCAGCCGGGTCTGGCAGTCGTGGTGCTGGTCGGGGACGGCGGCCTGCTGATGAACCTGGGCTGCCTGGCGACCGTGGCCGCGCATGCCGTGCCGTTGCGTATCCTGTTAATCGACAACGGTTTATACGAAGTGACCGGTGGCCAGGCGGTGGTCAATGCCGGGCGGACCGACTACGCGGCGATCGCCCGCGGCGTGGGCATCCCACGGGTGTACGCCTGCACGACGGCGACGGAATGGATGGCGGTGGCCGAGGAGGCTCTGGTCGGGCCGGGGCCGGTCTTCGTCTGGCTGCGGGTACAAGGGGAACGGGGCCAACGCACGCCGCTGCCGCCGCGACCGATGGCCGAGCAGATCGCCCGGCTGCGGGCAACTCTGTCGCAACCGATTACCAAATAAGGGTTTAAGTTGCGGCGGCGGAACAGGAAACGGCACAGCCCCGGGCCGCGGCAGCCTGCGGTTCCTCCAGCATCTGCCGGACCGTCGCCAGCAGCTCCGGCGGCCGGTACGGCTTGTGCAACAGTCCGGCGGCCGCTTCCAGTTCCTCCAGCCCCTCGCCGGCATAGCCGGTCGAAAACAGGACGCGGATGTCGGGCCGCCGGGCGACCATCTGCCGGTAGGCATCCCGCCCGGACAGCCGCGGCATCATCACATCGAGAATGACCAGGTCAATATGGTCGCATTCGCGTTCAAATATTTCCAGGGCCTCGACGCCGTCCGCGGCCAGCAGCACCTCGTAGCCGGCCTGCCGCAGCACCGCTGCGCCGATGCAACGGATCATCTCCTCGTCGTCCACCAGAAGGATGCAGCCGCCAGTGCGGCCGCGCCCATCGGCAGTCGGCTCCGGGCCGGCGACGGACGACGACAGCCAAGCGGAGGGGGCCGGAGACGGCGTGGCGGAGGGAGCGGACGACCGGTTGGCCGGGGGGGCGAACGACGGCGAAGCGGAGGGGGCGGTCGGCCCGTTTGGCCCCTCCAGGACCGTCAGCGGGCGGGGCAAGCCGTTGCGAAGGGTGGAAGGGGGCGTCGCCGGCGCCGCCGCCACAGGTAGATACAGGGTGATGCAGGTCCCCGCACCGGGGGCGGAGCGGACGGCGATCCACCCCTGGTGCTGCTTGACAATCCCTAGCACCATTGGCAGTCCCAGACCGGTCCCCTTGCCGACTTCCTTGGTGGTAAAGAACGGTTCAAAGATGCGGCTTTGCACCTCCGGGCTCATGCCTAGGCCGGTGTCTTCGACGGCAAAGGCGACGAACTCGCCGGGACGGGCGTCCGGGCCATGGGGGGCGGCTGTGGCTTCATCGATGACAGCGCCGCCGGCCCGCAGAGTCAGCCGCCCCCCCTGCGGCATGGCATCGCGGGCGTTGAAGCACAGATTGACCAGCGCCTGGGTCAGCAAGGTCGCGTCGGCGTGCACCAGCGGACAGTGGGCCGCTAGCTCCACCTCCAGTTGGATGGAAGGGGTCAGGGCGTGGCGGACCAGCGTGACGACCTCGTTGAGGATCTCCGCCGGGTCGATGGCCGCGAAGACCAGTTGGTTGCGGCGGGCAAAGGCGAGCAGCTTGCCGGTCAGGTCGGCGGCCCGCAAGGCGGCCTTTTCCACCGCGTCCCGCAGCGTGCGGTTCGGGTCGTCCGGCGATAGCCGCATCAGGGCCAGATGCCCGAGGATGCCGGTCATGATGTTGTTGAAGTCGTGGGCGATGCCACCGGCCATCTGCCCGACCGCTTCCATCTTCTGGGCTTGGCGCAACTGCTCTTCCAACCGCAGCTTTTCGGTCAGATCGTGGATGACGACCAGCTCCGCGTCCTGGCCGTCCAGGACGATCGGGCGGAGGACGGTCTCGACGATGCGGAGCTGCCCGTCGCGGCGGCGGTGTTGCCGCAACTGCGGCGACGCACCGTTGGCCGACGGCGTCGCCGGCACCAGCTCCGCCGGACCCAAGTCCAGCTCCGGCACGGCCATCCGCAAAAACTCCTCCCGCCCGTAGCCGTACATCTCCACCGCCGCCTGGTTGACCGCCATAATCCGCTTCTGCTCCCGCTCGACCACCCACATCGGCTGCGGGTTGGCCTCGAACAGTTGCCGGTGGTTCTCCTCGCTGCGGCGCAGCGCCTCCGCCGCCGCCACCTGGGCGGTGATGTCCCGCTGGATCATCACCCAGTGGGCCACCCGCCCGCGCCGGTCCGGCACCGGCACCAGGCTCAGATCGACCCAAAACGGCGTGCCGTCCTTGCGGTGGTTGCACAGCTCGATCCGTAGCGGCTCGCCACGCTCCAACGCCTGGCGGATTGATTCGAGCGCGGCAGGGTCGGTCTTCGGTCCCCGCAGCAGAAACAGTGAGCGGCCGATGATTTCCTCGGCGGAATATCCGCTGAGGCGGCAGAAGGCCTCGTTGACGTACAGCACGGCGCGGCCATGCCCGTTGTGGGGCCGGGCCTCGAGGATGATGATCGCGTCGTGGGCGTGGACGACGGCCGATTCGAGCAGCCGCAGGCGGTCGGCGTGTCCGGCAAAGGAATCGGCGGCGGTGCGGGCCGGCCGTGGAGCCGCCCCCGTCGTACCTGGGCCGGTAATCCGTCGATTATACCGCAAAATCAGCAACCCGGCTAGGATGGCGCCCGCCGCCGCCAGCCATCCCGCCGCCCGATCGCGATAATTCAAATGCAGCAACAGGCATAACGTCAAAATGATCGCCAGAGCAATCCGGTACCAGCGGTCGCTGAACCAGGCCATAGGGGCGTTCCGGCGAGGGTCAGTCCGGGCAAGTCTACCGCACGTTCGGGCAGATGGGGCCGTACCGGCGGCACTACCGCCATCTTCCCGACAACCCCAACCATACATCGCAGTTGGACCGCTCACAAGCCACGCCGGGCAGAAATTCTCACGACTTTTACCGGAGAACCGTATTTTTTAATCTCACAGCAAAATTTATTCGCCTTCAAATGAACATTTTGACTGGACGAAATCCGTTGCGGCCAGTCAGGTAATTGCGGTCCGATCATTATGGGCTACCGTCACCTGCGGGCCTGCCTGGAAGACCTGTTGCGGCACGGGCAGGCCGGGCGGATCGAAGAAGAAGTGGACCCGTACCTGGAGGCGGCGGCGATCCACCGCCGGGTGCACCGCGCCGGCGGGCCGGCCCTGTGGTTTGCCCGCGTCAAGGGAAGCCCGTTCGCGATGGCCTCCAACCTGTTCGGCACACGGGAGCGGGTCCGGTTCCTGTTCCGCGATACCCTGGAGAACGTGCGGCGGCTAGTGGAGCTGCAACGGGACCCCGGGCAGTTGCGGCGATGGTGGCGGTATGCCGGCCTACCGTTGTGGTTGTGGCGGTGCTGGCCGAAGCGGCTGCGGCGGGGACCGGTCCTTGCCGGGCGGACGACGCTCGACCGACTGCCGCAACTGCAGTGTTGGCCCGGCGACGGCGGACCGTTCATCACCCTGCCGCAAGTGTACACCGAAGACCCGGACCGGCCCGGCTGGCGGCACTCGAATTTGGGGATGTACCGGGTGCAGTTGGCCGGCAACGACTACCGGCCGCTACGGGAATGCGGCTTGCACTATCAGATCCACCGCGGCATCGGGGTCCACCACGCGGCGGCGTTGCGGCGAGGGGAAGCCTTGCCGGTGTGTGTTAGCGTGGGGGGGCCACCCGCTTTGGCCGTCGCCGCGGTCATGCCCTTGCCCGAAGGGATGCCGGAGATCGCTTTTGCCGGACTGCTGGCCGGACACCGCATCCGCCTCTGCCCGGCCCCGCCGGATAACCCTTTCCCCCTCCCCCTGCCGGCCGACGCCGACTTCGTCATCACCGGCTACGTCCAGCCGGGCCTGACCAAGCCGGAAGGCCCGTTCGGCGACCACCTCGGCTATTACAGCCTGCGGCACGAGTTCCCCGTGCTGCAGGTGACGGGGGTATACCACCGCCCGGGGGCGGTCTGGCCGTTTACGGTGGTGGGTCGCCCGCCGCAGGAGGACACGTATTTCGGGGAGCTGATTCACGAGCTGACCGGCCCGGTGATCCCGACCGTGCTGCCGGGGGTACGGGCGGTGCACGCGGTCGACGCCGCGGGGGTTCACCCGCTGTTGCTGGCCATCGGCTCGGAACGCTACGTGCCCTATGCTCCGCCGCAGCGGCCGCAGGAGCTGCTTACCCAGGCCCACGCCATCCTCGGCCAGGGCCAACTGTCGCTGGCCAAATACCTGCTGATCGTCGCCCATGAGGACGACCCTGACCTGGACATCCACGACACGGCGGCGTTCTTCCGCCACCTGCTGCTGCGCGTCGACTGGGAACGTGACCTGCACTTCCAGACGCAGACGACCATCGACACCCTGGACTACTCGGCGGGAATGGGGCTGAACGTGGGGAGCAAGCTGGTGGTGGCGGCGGCCGGCCCGCCGCGACGGCAGTTGGCCGACACCCTGCCGCCGTCCTGGCCGTTCCCCGAGGGATTTGGACAGCCGCGGCGGGTCGCCAGCGGCATCGCCGCCATCCAGGGGCCGCCCGCCCAGGCCGGCCGCGACGGCGGCGACGACGACCCGGATATCGCCCGCCTGATCGCCGCCTGGGACGCAGCCGCCACCGCAGACCCAGCCCGCTTCGACGGCTGGCCGCTGGTGACCGTCGTCGACGACAGCGACTTTGTCGCTCGCGACTGGAGCAACTGGCTATGGGTCGTGTTCACTCGCAGCGACCCGGCCCGCGACGTCTACGGCGTCGGCGCCCGCATCCGCCGCAAACACTGGGGCTGCCGCGGTCCTTTGATCATCGATGCCCGCCTCAAGCCGCACATGCCCCCACCGCTGGAAGAAGACCCCGCCGTGGAGCAGCGGATCGACCGCTTCTTCACCCGCAACGGCCCCCTCGCCCGCTGGGGATGACCGCTCCCAATAACATAAACCCTAGCGACGGCTTGCCGGCGTAGGTGGCGGCCGACGGCCCGTCGTCCCCGCGGCAGTTGCGGCCAACGGCTGGTAGGTCCTGCGGCAGGAGTGGCCATGAGGTGGGGGACCCCGCCGCGAGTGACCACCGCTGCGGGAACCGTTGTTACATGGGGTGTCGTCCGATTGGTCTTGACAGTACCGGCCCGGCCGCGGCATCACAGACCGGATACGGGCGGCAGCGACAGACCCGACGCAGGCCGTTGCTTCCACAGGGCCGTTGCACGCCGCCGATGTTGTCGCTCCGTGCCACGGAGGGTCACCATGCGTATCCATCGCACCACCGGGACTGGGCGAACCGTCATGGCCGCTGCAGTGGCCCTGGCCATCCCGTTAGTCCTAAACGGTTGCGGCGGCCGTCCGCCAGCGGACAACAGTCCCCCCGACTCGGCACCATCGGCAGGCGACGGCCGTAACTCGACCGCGGTCAGTCCCGGGGGGAATGCGGCCGGCGGCAATCCATCCGCTGGCGGCGCCAACCCCGGCGACAACGGCCCCGGCAAAGCCCCGGACTCCCCGCCCGCCACGCACGAGTTGGACCCGGCCCGGCATGTCCTCTCCCCCACGCCGCTCCGGGGTCGGCTCGGCGGCGTCGAGGTGCAGCCGCAGGCCGTGGTCGAAGGGGAATACCTCATCTTCCGCGTCACTCAGGGGAAGCTGACCGAGCGGGCGGTGTGGATCCGGCTGCGTCCGAGCCTGGGCCAGCCGCTGCCGCACGGCAAGTGGAGCCTGGGGCTGACGCCGCCGCCGGAGGGGTTCCGCCCGGAGGTGCTTCTGGAGCTGCCAGGACAACCCCTGCATCTGTTTCCACCGGGGCAGTATGCCCTGACCCTCGAGCTGTCGCCGCGGCAGAAGGGGCAGATCCAGGGCCGGCTGCACTTAAGCCTGACCGACCCGGCCCAGTCCTTTGTGGCGGGGAGCTTTCAGGCGGCGGCGCCGCGACAGCCGACGGAGCCGCCGGAAAAGGAGGACGTGCCGCTGGTCAACGGAACCGTGCAGGTCCGCAACGCCCCCCAACCGGCGGTGCTGCTGACCGGTTACGCCGCCTACCCGACAATCGACCAGTTCCCCCTGGCGGCGGTGGACATCGAGCTGGGCGAACCGGTCGAGCCGCCCCGCTGGGAGCAGCGGGACTACGACCGGCCGCGGATCACCAGCCTCATCGCCGGCAATGGCAAGGACGTCCCTAGCCGCTTCGAGCACAGCCGTCTCACCCCCGGCCGCTACATCGTCTTTGCCCAACTGAAAAACGGCCCGGCGGCTTGGCAGTGGCTCGACGTCAAGGAGCAGACCACGGCCCACGTCGAGCTGACCATCGACGCGGCGACCACTGGTGGCGTGGAGGTCACCGCCCCCGTCGGCGCTCTGGGCAAGGCCCACCTCGCCCCCGCTGACCCCCTCCGCCCCATGCTCGACCCCACCCTGGCCCTCGGCCTGGCCCTGCAGCTCGGCTGGGAACAGGACATCGTCCAGCGCAAGGCCCTGTTCAAGAACCTGGCCCCAGGAACTTACGAGGTCTGGATCGGCGGCGAGGTCCGCCGCGTCGACGTCGTCGCCGGCAAAACTGCCGAAGTGGACTTTGAAAAACGCTGATCGAAGGGATCGGTTTTTGAAAAACCGCTGTTGGACAAATCCGAATGAAAGCGTTCCGGCGGGAATCGGTCATCGCCGCCGGTGAGCCAGTGCTCGCGGCGTCGGCTCGCGGATGTCCCAGACCAGTCCGACGGCGGCCAGCAGCCGCAACAGATAGTAGCTGATGTCCACTTCCCACCAGTAAAACCCCTGCCGGGCGCTGCTCGGGTAGTGGTGATGGTTGTTGTGCCAGCCTTCGCCCATGGTCAGCAGGGCGGCCCACCAGCAGTTGCGGCTCTGGTCGCCGGTGGCGTACCGCTGCCGCCCGACCAGATGGCAGACCGAGTTGACCAGAAACGTGGCGTGGTACAGCAGCACCGTGCTGACGATGAAGCCGTAAACCACCCCGCTCCAGCCGGCGACCAGATAGGCCACCGCCGCCAGGGTCAGCCCCGGCAGCCACGATGCGTAACGGTCGAGCCAGCGCAGCTCCGGGTAGGCCGCAAAGTCCGGTAGCGGCGGCGCCTGCCGGTAGCGGCCCGACACCACCCAGCCGATGTGAGCCCACCACACCGTCCGCACCACCGGCGAATGCGGGTCCTCCGCGTCGTCCGAGTGCTTGTGGTGCTGCCGGTGGTGCCCGGCCCACCACAGCGGCCCCTTTTGCATCGCCGCACACCCCAGCCAGGCCAGGACAAACTGGAACCAGCGGCTGGTCTTGTAGCTGCGGTGGCTGAAATAGCGGTGGTAGCCCGCGGTGATCCCGAACATCCGCAGCAGGTAAAACAGCACGCCCAGGGCGATAGCCGGAGCCGTCGGGGCGACAAAAAACGGCAGGACCACCGCCGCGACGTGCAATCCGATAAACGGCACGGCCCGCAAGCGGGCGGCCCAAACGGCCGCGGTGCGAGGTTGGGGCTTGCCGCACGCTGCAACCCTCGCCGCGGCCGCAAGCGGAGCGTGTGTGCCGCTACTGCTCGCCGGCAACGGGCAGGTGTCTGCCGGTGCCGTTGCTCCTGTCGATCGCGAAGGATACGGGTAAAGGTAGGCTAACGCGTGTCGCGGTGAAATCAGTGGGTGGAAAATGATACGCTCGCTTTCGGGTTGATAGACTGGCCTTTTCAGAAAAAATCCTTCCGGGGAAGGTCCATCGATCCATACACTGATGATAGGACAGCCTGGCGGCGGCGGCTCGCCGAATTTTGTGAAATCGGCGAGAATTTTCGTTATGGCCGCCGTGGCCCGGACGCAGACAGACGCGACCGGGTGCCGTATTCCCCCGCTTACGGAGCTTGCCGATGGTGTCGTTCCAGGGTGAGATGACCTTCCGTCTGCCGCTGGCGGAGGTCGCCGCCCGGCTATCGGACGCGGGCTATCTGGCCCATTGCCTCCAACAAGCCGAAGTGGTCGAGGCCACCCCCGACCGGGCGGTGTGGCGGATCAAGCCGGCCGTCTCGTTCCTGACCGGCACGCAGACCACGGAGCTAATCGTCGTCAAGCGTCGACCGGACCAGAGCGTGCAGTTCCGCCTGACCACCCGCAGCATCGGGGCTACCAGTACGGTGGATGTGCAGTTGCGGTTTGAACCGCTCCCCGGCGACGGCACCCGCGTGCCCTGGACCGCCCAGATCACCGAGCTGACCGGCCTGCTCAAGATGGTGCCGCAGGGGTTACTCGAGGGGGCAGCCCGCAAGGTGATCGACGAGGTCTGGACGGCGGTGGCCGCACGGCTGGAGCCGCCGGCCCCAGCAGGTCGATGAGCCGCGCCGCCGGCCGCAGCGGCGATCCCTCCCCCCTCCGATTGACCTACTCACCTTGACGTAACCTGTTGCAACTATTGCAGTTAACACGTTCACTGCTTCTGCGCGGGCTTTTCGCGAAATCTACACACTGCCAGCCAACAATAACTGCGTCGCGACTGCCGGACTCGCCAGTCCGCGACCACGTGTTGTCAGTCCATTGTCCGCACGATTTCATGGAGGCTCGCAGATGCTCCAACATCGACGGTCCAGCGGCTTCACCCTCATCGAGCTGCTGGTGGTGATTGCGATCATCGCGATTCTGATCGGCCTGTTGTTGCCAGCAGTGCAGAAGGTCCGCGAAGCGGCGGCCCGCGCGCAGTGCGCCAACCACCTCAAGCAGATCGGCCTGGCCTTCCACAACTACGAAAGCGCCAACGGCCACTTCCCCCCCGGCGGCCTGGACGGCGACCCGCAGGCCATCTCCACCAGCGGCGCACCCAACCCGCTCGGCTACAAGTACGACGAGGATCCGGGCGGCTACGAAACCACCACCTGCTGCCGCGCCGCCACCCGCCGCGGCTGGAACCACTTCTACTGGATCCTCCCCTACATCGAACAGGACAACGTCTTCCGTCTCGGACGGGATGACCCCCCTTACTGGCCCAACGTGGCCAACAACGGCGGCGAAGATGACGTCGCTCGCCAACTGATCAAGATCTACTACTGTCCGAGCCGTCGGGCCCCGACCGGCTATCGCACGGCCCAGTTCGGCCGCTGCGACTACGCTGGTTGTGCCGGCATCTTCCAAGGGGACGTACACGAGCTGACCGGCGACGCCCCGCCGCCGCCGCTGGGCTTCAGCCCGGCTCGCAACGAGCGAACCACCGAAAACTTTGGTAACTTCCCCGGACGCAAGGGCGTCATCGTCTGGCCTGGCCGCGGCGCCAAACGCCGCATACTGGAAATTGTCGACGGCACCTCCAACACCATCGCCCTGGCCGAAAAGGCCCTCCCCGCCTCCCGCCAGGGAACCGACGGCGGCGACAACGAACGCTGGAACAACAACGGCTGGGACGAAGACAACATCCGCTGGCACTTCCCCCCCAAGCACGACCTCGACCCGACCAACTACCTGTATCGGGCCATTCCCCCGGGCGGAAACTGGCGAGGCATCTATCCTCCCACCAACGACCCCGCCTATAGCCGCAATAACCTCTGGCGGCGGTACTTCGGATCCGCCCACACCGGCGGGCTCAACGCCGTGTTCGCCGACGGCTCCGTCCGCTTCATCCGCTTCAGCGTCAACCCGTTGGCCTTCATGGCCGCCTGCGGCGCCGATGACGGCATCACCTTCAACGTCGGCGACCTATAAAGCTGTAGTCTGAACCGCTGCCACGCCCCATTGAGGAGATCGCCGTATGATCCGCAAAACCCTAGCCTGGCTCGGCCTGCTAGTCGCCCTCGTCAGCAACGGTTGCGGCAGCAAGCCACAAGGACTACTCACCGCTCCCCTGACCGACGAACAAAAACAGGCCATCCGCGACGAAGACCAACGTGTCGCGGAGGAAGAAAGCCCCGGCAACCCCACCACCCAGGGGAAGACCAACCCCCGCAAGTGAGCTGGTGACGCCTGATGCGGGAACGCACTCGATCCACCGGGCGATGGCGGCGGCTCGCCCACCGCTGCCATCGCCATACCGTCACGGTATATGATCAAATATACACCATATCCCGCAAATTGTCAAATGGACCAGGAACTTTTCATGGACCGCCTGAAGTGCATCCGGCTTTTCCGACCCCTTGGCCTGTGGACAGCGGCCGGGGCCATGGTGCTGTCCCTGTTTGGCTGCTCATCGTCCCCGGCGGACCCGGCGGCACGACCGTCTGAGCCAAGCAAGGGTTCCTCGGGCCCCGCGGCCGCCACCGTCGGTTCCGATCGGGAAATGGTCGAAAATCCCGCCTACCGCCAGTGGGCCTCCTTCCCTGTTGGTACCCGCGTCACCCAACGGATGACCACCGACAGTGCCAAAACTCCTGGCAAGACCGTCACCACAACTGTACTGACCCTCAAAAGCCGCACCGAGGAGGAAGTGATCGTCGAGTCGCAGGCGACGACAGCTTATGCGGACGGCCGCATCGTCCGTAACGACCCCCAGGAGTTCCGCAATCCGCGGTGGGTTCCGCTGCCGCCCGGCGTCAAAAAGGAGGACTGGGGACGGGAACCCGAGGGCACCGAACAGGGGGAAGAGACCCTGGATGTGCTGGGCCAGACTTACCGCTGCCGCTGGCACAAAAGCCGCTCCCGCACCGACGCCGGCGAGTTGATCATGACCACCTGGAGCTCGCCGCAGATGCCCGGCGGCCTGGTCAAGACCGTCAGCCACGTCCCCGCCGTCGAAGAAACCATGACCATCGAGATCGTCGAGCTGTTCATCCCCCCACCCTAGCTCAGCCGCCGCGGAGGGCGAAACCCTTGCCGCACAAGCTTCCTTCCCAAGCAGGCAGGGGCTACGGTTGCGATCGCTGGCGCAAATGGTCCTTTAGCTGTCATCGACTCCCTGCCACAGTCGTATCAAACATGAAGTCGCGTTCAAAATAATGAATGCTGCTCCGAGGGGAGGGATGTCATGGACAATTGGATCGACACTCTGGCAGACCGTGTGGACAGCAAAACGGTGGCAGATACCGCCATTGCGGTCGTCGCCGGTTATGGCGCACGAAAAGCGGTGGAAAAGGCCGCGCAGGTCGTGGCGGTCAAGGCGGCGGCCGCCGCCGGAGCGGCCGTCGGATCGAACGTGGCCGCCTCCTCGGTCACCGTCCTCGGGTCCGCCACCTTGGGCAAGGCCGCACTCGCGCTCCGACTGGTATCGGCCCCCGTTACCCCCGTCATCGTCGGAACGGTCGCGGCGCCGCGATGGGATACGTGGCATTCCGCAGCATCCGCGCGATATGCCGAGCCATATTGTGATGTTACAACATGTTATCAGCCATATACATATAATTTCTGTACCGTTAAGCAAACGCCATAATAGTTAAAAGAACAGCGAATGACATCACGCTTTTTCAGCATCTTTACTCTAAATATACGATCACATTGATCCTTGAATTGAGAGACACGCCCGCTCATGGTCGTGTAACAACTTCGGCCGCCGCAGCCGATCCGCGTGCCCTTCCCTGCCCGCCGCAACCCGCCGCGGATTCCCGCGGAATTCGTACAACGGCGACTCCGCGGGCCAGCCTTTGTCGGATTACCGGCGGTTGCTATAATAGTTTTAGTGGGCTTCACGCGTTCGGCGACATCGCCGGGCGGGACGCCACGCCGGGGTGTAGCTCAGCCTGGCTAGAGCGCGTGGTTTGGGACCACGAAGTCGCAGGTTCGAATCCTGTCACCCCGACTTCCCCGCACCGATGGACTAACAACCCTGAGGCGACAGCCACCCCCTGACTGCCCGCCTGACACACGATTCTTCATCCCACAGCATCGCCAACAGGAGTGTTCGGGAATTCCCTCCCCCATTAAGAAAGCCATCTACCAACGCTTCCGACGCGGGCCGGCGCCGCCATCGGGTTCAGCAAAAGGTTCCTATTATAAGGATGCGATCTACCACCCCTTGCGACGCTGGCTTCGACGCGGTATTGGGCAGGCTCTGTTGGAACGGTTGCCCAAAAACGTTCTGGAGACGCTGCAGGTGTGGTGTATGGACAGCACGATCATTCGCGCCCACCCCCATGCGGCGGAGACACGCAGAAAAAAGGTTGGTCCACCTGGTCGCCGCATTGGTGCTGGTTCGCCGAATTCGCCAACAGGATTGGGACTACTTGGCTAGCTGGAAATAGACGACGGCCAGGTCCCCGGCGGGGACACGCAAGCGGACGCGGGTTTCCCCACCCTCTTGCTGCCGCTCCAGCGGGATGTCGCGGGTCATCTCCTGGACCGAACGGAGCGGCAAGGTGGTATGCAGGATCACGTCCACAAACGCACGGCGATCGACGCGGGCGATCCCGTTTTGGGTCTTGTCGATCCCCTTGGGATTGATCAGCAGGACCACGTAGCCGTCGCGTGTGCGGTTGACCTGGTAGGCCACTTCGCCGCGGGGCCGGCGTCCCTCCCCCACGCGGACCGTGATGGGCAATAGCCCCTCGGTCAGGCCGTTGAACAGATACGGAACGCAGGGATGGGCCCGCTCGTCACTACCGATCAGATGGGGCACCAGCGTGACAATGACTGCGCCGGGGCCAACCGCCTGGCGAGTGATCAGAGGCTGTTTGCCGTCGCTCCAGGCCAGTACGGCCGCGGTGCCCAATTGGACCTCCGCCACGTGATAGGGAGTCGTGGGCCGTAGCTCCCCATCGGCGGGCCGCCAGCCTTCGGCCCGCAGTTGCCGTCCGGTCGGCCGGAAGCCGAGCAGTTTTTCCGGGAGCTTCCGTGCGGCGGCGATGTTGACCACCAGCGTCCCGCCGCGGCGGAGATACTCCTCGACGATCGGCAAAAACGCGCCGTCCAGGCGGACATCCCCGGCGGCCCACACCACCGGATAGTGGAACAGGGCCTGCCCGCGGGATGGACGGTCCACCAGCACGTCGAAGATGTCGCCGTATACTCCGCCCGGCATGCTCTGCACATCGGGCATGACCGGCAGCCCCTCTAGCGGAACGATCGGGTGCCAACAGACATTGAACAGCTCGCGCAGCTCCAGGTCGTGGACGTCTTCGGAGAAGCCGTGCAGCATCCGGCCGTGATAGTTGATCCGGTCGTAGCCGTGGCCGTAGCTCAAGAGGATGGCCACGGGCGTTTCCGGCTCGCCGCGATCCGGCAGGCGGTCGACGAAGGCCAGGAAGTCCTCGGTGGCCCGGCCAAACGGTGACAACTGGATGGGGTGCGTCCCCGGGCCGGGGAGCATGAACTGGTTGGTGAGGTTCTGCTCCCAATAGATGGCCGAGGCGCCGCCCAGGTAGTTCAGATAGTAGAGTTTGCGATACCAACTGATGCTGACGCCATCGGTGACGGCGTAGCGGCTATGGAACCAGCCGCGGGCGCCGCGCGGCACGATCGGCTCTTGCGTGAAGTAGTTGCAGGAGTCGCCGAAGTTGCCGCTGGCGTAGTTGATCCAGGGCCGCTGGTATTGCCGGGCTGCGCCGCGCAGGAAGGCCAGACGCATCGGGACGTGGGCGATGGTGGCGTCATGTTCGTAGCCGACGACGCGGCTACCCATCTCGTAGAACAGGTGGACGTAGGCCAGACACTCGGCGGACAGGCAGGGGATGCTGAAGGCCCAGTGTTTTTCGTCCACGGGCGTTTTGTAGATTTTGCTCCAGGCGGCGGCCTGGGCCTTTTTCAACTCGCGGGCCAGGGCGTCGACGTGCCCGCGGCGGTCCCCCGCCAGCGGCCGTTGCGGCAGCGACACTTCCAGGGTGCCGACCGTCTCGCCGTGAATGTAGCCCAAAAACTGCTCGGCCAGCGGCCCGCTCAAAGCGGCGTAAGTCCCCGGGCCGGACTTGTCGTCGTAGTTGCCCGGAGCATAGTTGGTCAGGATGAAAAAGGGAGTGCGTGTCTGCTCGAGCCATTTGCGGATCGGCGAGCCAGCCGACAGATCGGGGCTGGCCGCACCGCCGCCCAGGTAAAAGCCAGGCAACAGTCCCGGCCAGGACATGATCGGCACATCCTGCCGCCCGGCGAACTGCTGGTGGAACTGGGTCTTGATGTCTGTAGGCGGGCAGAAGTGGAAAAAGAGCTGGTAGCGGCTCAGGCGGGCCAGGTCCTGTGTGCTCCACCACTTCGGGTCATGCTCGATGCCGCCGGTCCACATCGAAAAGTCCCGCCCGCCCAGAGGGGGCCGCTGCCAACCACGGACCAGCCCGGCGCCGCTGCCCCGCCACTGGCTCCCCTTGGCCGGATGTAAGTCGAAGCTCTGATAATAAACAAATGCCGGCCTCTCCCGCCCTACCGGCGTCCAGGACAGATCGTCGGTCAACAGGACGGTGTCCACCTGTCGCCACCCCTCACCCGGCTTGTCGATCGTCAGGACAACCTGGGCTGGCCCCTCGGCCAGCTCGCCAGCAACCCGGTCCCAGGCAAACGAAAATCCCCAATATAGCTGGTACTCGTCCCCGGGCGGCAGCACGTCCTTCAGCCCCAGCTCGCCGCCCATGACGACCTTGCCGTTCTGCTCAACGTGTACTCGGAACGGCTCGCTCCTCCGGCGATGGTCGACGTACCGGACCCACAGGTGATACTTCCCGGCCCGCGGCACCTGGATACGCCGCTGGCAGCGGGCCGAACGCTCCGCCGCCGGCGCCCCCATCGAGTTCCACTCGCTCTCCCCGCCCTGCGACCACTCCGCGGCGATCCCCGGCCCGGCGATGCCCCACGTCCCCCTCGGCTGGGCCGTCCCCGTCCAATAGGCAAAATGTCCCTCCACCCCCTCAAACCACTCCGGCTCCAGCCATACATACACTGCAGGACGCTCTTGTCCCCACACCAGCCCGGCCATGACCAACAGCAACACCCACCCGCTCCCTCGCACCATTGCACCCCCCTCCGGATCGTTGCCTGATCACGCCACTGACGCACAGAACGCTCTGCATCCATCTCACACACTCTCAGTCTAGGTCCCGTTGACGAATTCAGAGAGCCATGACAAATGCGGCCACCAAGTGGACTAAACCCATAAACGTACACACCAGCTTATCATACCGCCTCGCACCGCGCCAAACTGCCTCCACTCCCCCACTAAACGCTTCATACGGCTCCACACAGTTGCAACGCCGTTACAAACCCTGAACATACGGAATCGCTACCACCCGATGACTCCTGCTTGGAATTACCGCTTGGACTCCCGTTTGCCGCAACCGGCTGCGAATCGCATCGCCATGTGGTCGTTGCGCATCAAGCGGACACCATCCATGACGCTGTCTCCAAGAAGGCGGCTGTCCATTCAAAACCCCTTGAGCAAACTTACAACACTGCAAGAATACGTTTTCACGACCTAGATGACTGGTGTCAGCGCAAACTGTCCGGATACTTGCTTCGTTGTCAGCAATCGTAGGGCCCGATAAACGCGGCATCTACGTAGGCTTCGAGACGATTGAAAATGATCGTCAAAAAAGTGGCGTCATAGGAATCACGTGGAATTCAGATTCTTCTACAGGGCATGGGGGAACCGCAAACATGCCAGAGCACCCCTTTGAATATTTAGAGCCTATCCCAAAATGCCGGCGGTGCGGAAGGTGACCCAGGCACAGGCAAGATGATTAAAACCAATATAGCTCGCCGCCTTCTTCACCCAACCAATCAACTACAGCCGATAATTATTCAACCAGTAATCGCTACGCTCCACCACCCACCGCCGCGCACGATAACCCATCCCCCGCTTCCCCTCGGCCCCTGCTTCGCCACGCCACGGGGTAGGCTCCCTAAACCCCCACTGCCGCAACAACTGCCGCACTGCCGCACAGTTATACCCGTTGTCCGCACACCCATGCGGCTACTGCCCACACCCCGCTGCTGGCCGCGGCACAGGAACGCTCCGCAACGTCTCCTCCACCAACCGCTGGTCATGCCTATGCGCCCCACCGACCACCACCTCCAGCGGTACCCCCGCCGTCGGTCCACACCGACCGCTTCGTCCCCGACTTAGCCCGATCGGTCGGATGCGGACCGGTTGTTTTCCCCTCCTAAGGGTGCTTTGCTCATCCCCCCGTTAATGCACTGCCATTCCCACTGAATCCCCTGCAACGCGTCGTATTCCTCCAGAGCCATCTTCCAGAGCCTCTCGAACCACCGGCAGGCCATAAGCTTTTGGAAATAACGGTGCAGGCTGCTTGCGGAGCCGAATTCGCGGGGGGCGGCTTTCCATGAGCAGCCGGTCCGCAAGACATAGAAGATGCCATCGAGCACGTGTCGCCACTGCAGGGGGTTTGCGGCCCGGGTAATGATATCGCCGGGTTCGCTTGGGGAGGAGGGGCTTCAGGCGTTGCCAGAGGCTATCGGGGATTCTCCAATTATCTGAAATTGTTTGTGCTGTTGCACTCATGCGGGGGCTCCGTACCTAAACTTAAATTATTGTTATAATTTAAATCACTGTTGTTATAACTTAAATTACTTTTATTATAACTTAAATTACTGTTGTTATAACTTAAATTGCGGCTGTTGTATTGTTGTTATGTCGGGCAGAATAGTTCCAAGTCGTCTTTGGGCAACCGGCATATTGGGATAGGCTCTTAGCAACGCACTACTGCAGCTCGAAGCGGCGGAGCTTGTGCGGCGGTGCGTGCGACCACCGGCGGGGGACAAGGGCCGTCCAGTCGAGATTTGGATCGGGTAATGGTACAGCTTCCCGACGGGCGGCGGGTGTCCATCCGTACGGGGTTGACCGATCGTCGAGCCGACGAAACCGTCAAGCTGCACCTTGAGCATCTGCTCACCGCGAAGGTGGGCGGTACACCGCTGCCTGCGTCCACGGCCGCATGGTTGAATACCATTCCCGAGGTATTGCGCGACCGCCTCGAGCGGGCGGGACCGCTCGAGCTGCGGCTTCGGGCGTCGTTGCTGAGCGAATTCGTCCGGGACTACATGAGCGCGGTGGGTGCCAAGTGAGCACCCCGAACCCGCGAGCTGGCGGCCGCCGTGTTCCGTAACTTGATCGATGCGATCGGTGGCAGGCGCCTTGATGAAATCACACTGTCGGACGCCGACCGCTTCGCCTCGGGACTGGTACATCTCGCGAAATCGACGCGGGAATTGCACCTGCGCCTTTCCAAACAACTGTTCCGCGCGACCATCGATCGCGGGCTGATCGACCGTAACCCGTTTGCCCATTTCCGGGGGCTGAAGGTGGCCGGCGACCCGCAACGGCGGATGTTCATCCCTGAATCGGACGTGTTGCGGCTGCTCGAGGTCATCCCCGACCCGCAGTTGCGCCTGGTCATTGCGTTGGCGAGGTTCGGCAGCTTGCGCGTTCCAAGTGAGTCCAACGCCTTGAAATAGGAACATGTCGATTTCGAGCGGGGGCGCATCACAGTTTTCGCCAGCAAGACGGGACGCACCCGGATTGTGCCGCTGTTCGGCCGTCTGCGTCCCTATCTCGATGCGGTTTGGGATCAGGCTAAACCGGGGGGACGAATACGTGATCACAAAACAGCAACATCGAAGTACGCAAACACTGAACCTGACTGTTCGCAACCATTGTGCGCTGGCCGTCGTGAAGATGATCAAGCCTTTTTAGAACATGCGGGCATCCCTCGCGACCGAGTTGGCTGAGCTTACCCGTCGCATGTCGCGGCAAGCTGGCCAGGTCATTCGCTAGTTATTACGGACACCTGCTACCGACAGGTGCTCGACGCCCATTTCGAGCGTGCCATTTCCGAGGGCGCGCACCCGCCACCTCGGGAACCGAACACGCCTGCGCCCGGCACCACATCCGGCACAGCAAATGCGTCTGTTGTGTGCAATGGAGGACAAGATGTGCAGGGTACCCGTCAGGATTGTGTAGAAAACAGTATGGATTGCACAGGTGAAAACGTGTTATCACTCAATACGGACATGGTAAGTGCTCTCGCGGAGAGAAAGTTCTATAGTCATTAACAAGTAGACCGGGTGTCAAGAGGATTTTGATTGGTCCGGCAACCAGCCGTGGCGGCGGAGGGGTTCTTCCAGCTCAGTGCCGGGGGCCAGCAAGAGCAGCAGCGGCGTAACGATGACGATGGTGGCGATGACGCCGAGACTGAGGAATGCGGCCAGGTGCGGTGGGAGGGCGTCGATCTGTCGGGCGACGTCGAGGAGGTCCAGTCCCAATAGGCCGCGGTCGGTCAAGAGGGTGGCGAGGATAGCGGCGGGTCGTCGGGGGTAGCCGGCGCAACGGAGGAGGGGGTAGGCGGTGCCGAACTTGCAGGCCAGGAGTGCGAGCAAGACGGCGGCCCCGACGGCCTGGCGGTCCGCGGTGGCAATAAGGGGCATCAGGGGCATGGCATGTCTGCGCAAAAAGACCAACGGTGCGGGTCAGGAGGCGGAAGCGAGCTGGCGGAGGTCGTCCAAGTTAGCCTGACAGTAGGGACAGCCGATGACTTCCAGGTGGAAACGGATGTAGTCGAGCAGGCGGGGGTCGCCCGTGTTGAGCAGGTAGCTGCCGAGCAGGCCGCGGTCAGGGCAGGAGGCACGGGTGCGTCGCCAGATGCTACCGACGGAGTGTTCGCCGCGGTCGAGGTGGGCGATGACTTCTCCTAAAAGTTGTTGCAGGTGGGGATCAGTCCGCAAGGCCTGCTCGACGGCGGCCATTTCCGCATCGGGCAGGGCGTCGTCCAGGTAATCGCGGAGCATCTGCGGCGTGATACGCATGGCATCCACAGGAGGTTGTATGACGTCGCCGCCGTGGGGGAAATGGGGGAGTGGGGAGTCGGAAGTGGGGGTGTATGATATCAATGATGTGGAGAGGCGGAGGGGAATGGGGATGAGCAGGAGTGGGATACATGGGACGACGATCCTGGCGGTGCGGACGGCCGCCGGGGCGGCGATGGGGGGGGACGGACAGGTGACGTTAGGGTCGGTGGTGGTCAAGGGGGACGCCCGGAAGCTGCGGCGACTTTACGAGGGGCGGGTGCTGGCCGGGTTCGCCGGGGCGGCGGCGGACGCATTCGCCCTGCTGGAGCGTTTCGAGAACCAGTTACGGGACCACCAGGGGTCGGTGCCGCGTGCGGCGACGGCCCTGGCCCGCGAGTGGCGCACCGACCGGGTGCTGCGGCGGCTGGAAGCGATGCTGGTGGTGATGGACCGCGAGCATCTGTTACTGGTGAGCGGCATGGGGGACGTGATCCAACCGTCGGACGGGGTGTTGGGGATCGGCTCGGGGGGTCCGTATGCGGTGGCGGCGGCGCGGGCGTTGCTGGCCCATAGCCAGTTGTCGCCGGCCGAGGTGGTCCGCGAGGCGTTGGGCATTGCCGCCGATTTGTGCATCTATACCAATCGCAACATCGAAGTCCTGGAGCTGTGAGAAGCCGCGGCGCTGGGAGCAGTCCGGAAGCGGCGAGAAGCCCAGAAGCGGCGAGCGGCGGAAGGGGACTGCCCGGGACTGCCCGAGCCAAGCGTGAGGCAAGGAGAACCTCCGGTGAGCGGATGTTTGACGCCGCGACAGATCGTCGCGGAGCTGGACAAGTATATTGTCGGCCAGACGGCGGCCAAAAAGGCGGTGGCGGTGGCGATCCGCAACCGTTGGCGTCGGCAGCAGTTGCCGCCGGAGCTGCGTAAGGACATCACGCCGAAAAACATCATCCTGATCGGCCCGACGGGCGTGGGCAAGACGGAGATCGCCCGCCGGCTAGCCGAGCTGGTCGGGGCGCCGTTTGTGAAGGTGGAGGCGACGAAGTTCACCGAGGTGGGATATGTGGGTCGGGACGTGGAGAGCATCATCCGCGACCTGACAGAGGTGGGGGTGGGTCTGGTGCGGCAGCAGATGCGTCAGGAGGTGCAAGAGAAGGCCGCCGTGCAGGTGGAAGAGCGGCTATTGGACTTGCTGATGCCGGGACTGGAGGAGGACGGGGAGGAGCAATCGGAGGTGCAGTCGCGTCGTCGCCGCAGCCGGGAGAAGCTGCGGTCCCGCCTGCGGGCCGGCGAGCTGGACGATCAGACCGTCGAAGTGGAGTTGGCGATGAAGCCGGCCACCGTGCAGGTCTTTCCGGCATTCGGCCTGGAGAACGTGGATGTGGACATGCAGCAGATGTTGGAACGGCTGCTGCCGCGACCGACCACGACCCGGCGGCTCAGTGTGCGCGAGGCCCGCCCCTTGTTGCTCGAGGAAGAGGTCGAAAAACTGATCGACCGCTCCGCCCTGGCCAACCAGGCCATCGAGCGGGTCGAAAACCACGGCATCGTCTTCCTCGACGAGATCGACAAGATCTGCGGCCCGGCGACGACGCACGGCCCGGACGTCTCGCGCCAGGGGGTGCAACGCGACCTGCTGCCGATCGTCGAGGGGACGACGGTCAACACCAAATACGGCCCGGTGCGGACCGACCACATCCTGTTCATCGCCGCCGGGGCCTTCCACCTCTCCAAGCCGTCCGACCTGATGCCGGAGCTGCAGGGCCGCTTCCCCATCCGCGTGGAGCTGAGCGATCTGGGCCGGGACGATTTCGTGCGAATCCTGACCGAGCCGAAGCACGCCCTGACGCGGCAATATGCCGAGCTGCTCGGCACGGAAGGGGTGCAGGTGCGGTTCACCCCCGACGGGGTGGCGGCGATCGCCGACATCGCCTACGAGGTCAACCGCCAGCACCAGAACATCGGGGCCCGCCGGCTGCACACCATCCTCGAGAAGGTGCTCGAGGAGGTGAGTTTTGCCGCGCCGGACTTGCCACAGCCGGAGGTGGTGGTCGACGAGCGGTTCGTGCGGGACCGCCTCGCCGGCATCCTGCAGCACGAGGACCTGACCAAGTTCATCCTCTGACTATCCTCTCGGCCGGTTTACCTTACCGCTACGGGGCCTTGTCCGTGCCAGACGTGGCCGGGGCCGGCGGCGGCACCTTCAGGCCCGCCTGCTCGATGAGCCGCCGCGTCCCTTCCTCAAACTCCTGCTGGCTCGGCGGACCTTTCAGCAGCAACTGCGGCCGGGCCCGCTCCTTCAGCTCCTGGAAATACTTCGGTATCTCCGCCTGCAGCTTCCTCTCAAAGATCTCCTTCTCCAGGCTGGCCCGCACCTGCTCCAGCTTCACCGAGCTGTCCGGCGGAATGATCTTGACGCACTTGACACACATGATCCCCGCCGGAGTCTGGAACAGATGGCTGATCTCCCCTTCCTTGAGGCAGAAGAGGACCTTTTCGAGCATGTCATTTTTCCCTTCGCTGTCGGTCCAGGCGTAGCGGCCGACCGGGGCAATCAGGCCGCAGGCCGCCGCCAGATTGGGGTCTGCCTGCGTGCGGGCGATGCGGTCGAACTCCTCGTCGCCGCGGCGGGCTTCGTCCCACTGCTTCTGGGCGATCCGCATCTGGTCTGACTTCCACAATATAATTTTGGCCTGACGCCGTTCACCATATTTATTTTCAAACGCTTGCTGCAAATCTTCGTCTGTTACTTTGACCCGGTCACGGCACATCTTGCTTAGTAAGATCCGTGGCTTGATGACATCTTCGGTCCATTCGTAGAGCGTTTTGCCGTAATGCGGCAAGATCTTGTTGACAAAATCATCGCGATGAATTCCGAGCCGTTGCAAGTCCTCGTTGAGTATGGCTTGCACCTCGGCGGGCGTGACCGTGATGTTGCGGCGGGCCGCCTCCAGCTCGATGATCTTCTTGTTGACCAGCAATTCCAGCTTCTGGTAGCCGCCGCGGGCGATCAGGAAGTCCCCCAGCTCCTCGCGGGTGACCGGGATGTTGTCGTGGATGTAGGCCACGACCTGCTGGGACGGCGCAATCGACTGGGCCGGCCGCGTCGGCGATTGGCCTTGCGCGTCCGTTGCGATCCACACTGCGAGTGCAGCTAGACCCCAGCGATACCGTCCTGCCGAGCCTCGGGCCCGCATCGACATGAGCAACCCCTCCTCTGTTCATATTGAAGACACAATCAGGCGCCTGAGCCGCGATATAGCGGCCACAATTGCCAGTTGCAAGCCGTGTTCTTTCGCCTGGCCGGGTCCTACTGAACTCAATGGCGGCAGATTTGACGCGCTGCCAGTTCAAGCCGTGTTCATTCGCCTGGCCGGACTGGCCGAGACGACGGCGTGGCCGGAAGGGTCGACGGCCGTAGCCAGAAGCGTCCGCCACTGGTCGCCCCCCCTCGTACTGCCGCCCCCCGCAGCCCTTTTCCAATATAATGAACAATAATTCAGTATTTGTCAAGCGACATTGTAATTTTTTGTGGTACTCCGCGTATGCGGCGAGAGGGGCAACCATCTGCAGTCGTGGCGGGCGGCGGTTGGTACTCGACAGATGGGGCGGCGGGTGTTAGGCTGACAGGTAGGCAGAGATAGTAGGCAGGATCGTTGGGGTGAACCCTGCGGTCTGCAAGCGGCGGCGATCCGCCGGGCCGGATCGACGACGGGCGCCCATCTGCGTCACCGCCGGGCCGCTAAAAGCCGCGCTACTCCCCGCAACTAGCACAGCGCGTGAAGGAGGGCGTCCATCTGCGTCACCGCCGGGCCGCTAAAGGCTGCACCTTCCGTAACAGATTGTCCGTAAAGGAGTTGCGTCATGGAAAATCAGCCAACCGCCGATATCCGTCAAACGCGGATCAGCGAGTTTATGAAACTGTTGCCCCTGACCACGGTACTGGCGGGTCTGCCCCCGAGTGACCCGCAGCGGCCGTTCACGCCGGACCAGCTCGAGGGGCGGGCGATGACCCTGCGGGCGGCCTACAAAGTGGCCCGCAACCTGCTGCGGGAAATCGCCGAACAGGGAGCCTGACGGCGACGCGACGTCGGTTCCGGAACTATCCGCCTGCTGGCCGCGGGCGATCGCCCCGCCGAAAGCCCGATGGCAGCCCGTATGCCGTAACTGCTTGTCGCATAACCAGTTGCGTCCGCGGTTGAGCGTCAGCGTTTAAGCGTCCGCGGTCAAGCGTCCGCATCCGGCGGCGGGGACGGTTCCTCTCCTCGCAGGGCCAGTACCGTCGCCGTGGCGAATCCCCGGCAGCGGGCCATCGCCAGCAGGAACCGGCCGACCCGCCGCTTGTCCGCCTCCTCGCGTAATGCGCCGCGCACCACCACCCGCGGCCCGTCCGGCGCCGCGACGATCTCCACCTCCGTCCAGCTCATTCCCGGCTGCCAGGTCAGCCCCATCGACCGCAAAACCGCTTCCTTGGCCGCCCACAACGCGGCGAAATGCTCGGTAGTCTGCTTGCGGCCATTGCAATAGGCGATCTCCGAGGCGGTGAACACGCTGTGCAAAAAGCGTTCCCCGTGCCGCTCGATCAGGCCACGGACCCGCACGCATTCCAGAACCTGCGTCCCCATGCCGATGATGTCCATGGACGTCCCCGCCTTGGAAAAGAGTAGCCCCAGGAGTTATTTTCCGGCTATTCGAGGAGTTAGGGGAATCCGGACTCGGCCAGGATGCCATAAGTTGTTTGGTCGCAGGAGTTTGCATCACACTGACCGAGCAATCCCCCACCCTGCGGCCGGCGTCACGGCATCCCCGGATTCGGCCCGGCGGCTAAAATGAGGGGGGCATCAACAGCGTTATTCGAGGGATACAGGTGAGCACGCCGCCCGATCCATGGGACCTGCCGTCCGCCGCAGCGGACCCGCGGCATTACCGCAGCCGCCTGCTGGATGCGGACGCGCTGCTGGCAGAGCTGAACGAGGAGCAGCGGGCGGCGGTGGCCCACGACGAAGGGCCACTGCTGGTGCTGGCCGGCGCCGGCAGCGGCAAGACCCGCGTCATCACCTATCGCATCGCCTACCTGCTGGCCCAGGGGATCCCGCCGCAGCAGATCCTGGCGATCACCTTCACCAACAAGGCCGCCCAGGAGATGCGTAGCCGCGTCGAGCGACTCATCCCCGGCCACCGCGTGTGGATCGGCACCTTCCACAGTTTCGGCGCCCGCCTGCTGCGGCAGTACGCCGCACGCCTCCACCTCGACCCGAACTTCACCATTTACGACGTCGAAGACCGCAACCAGTTCCTTAAGGACATCCTGGCGAATCTGGATATCGACGGCGTCCGCTATCGTCCGGAGCAGATCGGGGCGGTCATCAGCAAGGCGAAAAACCAACTGCTGTCGCCGGCGGCGTTTGAGCGTTCGGCGACCGACTATCTGGCGATGGCCGCCGCACGGGTCTATCCGGTTTATGAACGACGCCTCCGGCAGGCCCAGGCGATGGACTTCGACGACCTGCTCTACCTACCGGCCCTGGCCCTGCGGCAGGACGAAGATCTTCGCCGTGAACTGGACGACCGTTACCGCTACATCCTGATCGATGAATACCAGGATACCAACCAGGCGCAGTACGAGCTGGTGCGGCTGCTGGCCCGCGACCACCGCAACCTGTGCGTGGTCGGCGACCCGGACCAGAGCATCTACCGCTGGCGCGGCTCGGACATCCGCAACATCATGGACTTCGAGCGGGACTATCCGGATGCCCGGGTAGTCTATCTGCCGCGGAACTACCGCAGCAGTGGAGCGATCATCGAGGCGGCCAACGCCCTGATCGCCCACAACCGGCAACGGAAGAAAAAGACGCTCACCACGGTGCACGAGCGCGGCGTGCCGGTGCGGGTGTGGACGTATGCCGACGGCCTGGCCGAGGCCGACGGGGTAGTCCGGCAGATCAAGGAAGCCGTCGCCGCCGGCCGCTGGCGTTACCGCGACCATGCCATATTCGTCCGCATCAACGCCCTGACCCGCCTGCTGGAAAGCGCCTTTGTCCGTCACGGCGTCCCCTTCCAGATCGTCAAGGGCTTCGCCTTCTACGAACGCCGCGAAAACAAGGACGTGCTGGCTTATCTGCGGCTGCTGCTCAACCCGGCGGACGATGTGGCCTTTTTGCGGGTGGTCAACGTTCCGGCCCGTGGCGTTGGCGACAGCTCGCTGGACAAGCTCAAGGAATTCGCCGCCGCCCAGCAGATCAGCCTGTTCGAGGCGGCGGGCCGCGTCGGCCAACTGACCGCCATCAAGGGACCGGCCCTGACCGGCCTGCGCCGCTTCCACCAACTGATCGGCGAGCTGCGTAGCCGCCTCGACCTGCCGCCGCACGAGCTGATCGCTCTAGTCCTGGATCGCAGCGGCTACGAACAGATGCTGCAACACAGCGGCGACCCCGAGGACCTGGAGCGGCTGGCCAACGTCCAGGAATTGGTCACCGCCGCCCGGCAGTTCCACGAACTCAACCCGCAGGCCGGCCTGGCCGGCTTCCTCGAGCAGGTCGCCCTGGCCTCGGAGGTAGACAGTTGGGACGAGCAGGCGGACTGCGTGTCGGTGATGACTCTGCACGCCTCCAAGGGGCTGGAGTTTCCGGTGGTGTACATGCTGGCGATGGAGGAGGGGCTGTTGCCGCACGAGCGGTCCCTGCAGGAAGCGGCGGAGCTGGAAGAGGAACGCCGCCTGTGCTTTGTCGGCATGACCCGGGCGATGCGGGAGCTGCACTTGTCCCATGCCCGGCTACGGGAATTCCGCGGCCTGCTCCGCTACGCCATCCCTTCCGGCTTTTTGGACGAGCTGCCGCGGGAGCAGATCGTCTGGATCGACACGACGGCGCAAGGGGAAGACGGGCCCCGCACCGCGACGGCCGTACCGTTCCACCCGCCGCCGACGTCGCACCCGTCGGGATCGGTTCAGCCATCGCCGGATCTGTCCGCGTCGGTTCATCGGGGATCATCGGTCCCTTCGCCGGCCCGGCCGCCGGGGCGTCCCGCAGGCGGCACCCCTCCGGCGAGCACCCCGTCCCGGCGTAGTGGGACCGTCCCACCCGCCGCCGGCCCGACCACCGATAGGGACGTCGCCGCGGATGCTCCGCTGGCTGCCGGCGTGATCGTCCAGCATCCCGAATACGGCATCGGCCAGGTGGTGGACGTTCGCGGCGTGGGGAGCCAGCGGCGGGTGCAGGTCCGCTTCGCCGCTTACGGCCTCAAGACCTTCATCGCCGACAAGGCCGCCCTGCGGGTCGTGGCCCGCCCGCGCGGCCGCTGAGCCGACCGCTGGTTACGCCGCCACCCGCTCCATATACTTGCCCGCACAGCCCAACCGTTGTCGGAACAATAGTTGTCGGAACAATTGTTGGTGCACCAATTGTTGTTGGAACAATAGTTGTTGGAACAATAGTTGTTGGAACAATGGTTGTTGCAACGATCATTGTTGGAACAATAGTTGTTGGAACAATAGTTGTTGGAACAAGGATTCGGTCGGCGGCCGCGGCCGATCCCCCGCCGGTAACCCCTCGTTTGCGGAGAGCACCCCTATGTTCATCCTCAGCGCCTTTGCCGACGAGATTTCCCCCGATCCCCGCGAGCAGATCGCCATCCTGCAGCGTGGCCGCATCCGCTACATCGAGTTCCGCTCGATCGACAACACCAACTGCCTGGCCCTGAGCGACCAGCGGATCCGCGAGTTCAAAAAGATGATCGACGATGCCGGCATCGGCATCTCGGCGATCGGTTCGCCGATCGGCAAGGTCCCGATCGACGCGCCATTTGCCGAGCACTGGGACCGCTTCCAGCGGGCGATCGACCTGTGCGGCATGCTCGGCACCAAAAACATCCGCATTTTCAGCTACTATCCGCCGGGGAACGACCCGCATTTTGACGTGCGGCGGTGGCCGGAGTTCCGCGACGAGGTGGTACGGCGGATGCAGGCCAAGGCGGAACGGGCCGCGCAACTGGGGCTGACCCTGTTCCACGAGAACGAGCACCGTATCTACGGGGACTCGCCGGAGCGGGTGCTCGACCTGCTGCAGACGGTGAACAGTCCGGCGTTGCGGGCCGCCTACGACGCGGCCAACTACGCCTATTGCAACTACGACCCGGTCGAAGCGTGGGAAAAGACCAAGGCCTATACGGCCCATTTCCACATCAAGGACTGGAAACGGGGGGGGCATGCGGCGGGCCACGCCTACGGCGTACTGGCCGGCTGGGGGGACGGGCAGATCGCTCACAGCATCCGCGATGCGGTCGCCCGGGGCTACCACGGCTTCGCGGTGATGGAGCCGCACCTGCGTGGCGGCGGCCCGACCGGGGGCGTAACCGGCCCGGACCTGTTCCCCGCCGCGGTGGAAGCCTTCCGCGCCATCCTGCGGGAGTGCGGCGGCGTCGAAGGCTGACTGTCCCCCTGCCCCGTGACGGCCCGGTCTCCGTCCGCTATCCGACCGCCGGTCGGGACAAACCGGCCGACCCAAACCGCCGACCCACTCGTCCTCACAACGGACCCACGCGCCGCGAGGAGGTGCCGCCATGCCGGTGGTACACGTCCGCGTTTCCGATGCCGCAAGCGGCCGCGGCCTGCCTGTGCGGCTGCGGATCAGTGCCGCCGACGGGACGGAATACCCGCCGCTAGGGCACGCATTGGCCTTCCCCGTACAGCGGCATGAGGACGTCGGCGGGCGGGTCCGCCTGGGGACGGAGCGGTGGTTTTACGTCGATGGCAGGGGGTGTGAAATCCAGCTACCCGGCGGGGCCACGTTGCGGGTACAGGCGTCCGCCGGACCGGAGTACCGCCCGCTGGACAAGGAGGTGACGCTGGGGACGGGCCAGTTGACGCTCCGGCTGTCGCTGGAGCGGCGGTGGGAGCGTCCGGCGGGGCTGCTCGCGGCGGACCTGCGCTGCCACGACCTGTCGCCGCACGCCGCACTGCTCGAAGCGGCCGCCGAGGGGCTGGACCTGGTGCAGCTTTTGGCCCGCCCCTATCCGTTGTGGAGCCAGGACGGCAACGTGTACACGGTCACGCCGCAACTGCTGGCCTTCAGCGGGCAGCAGCCGGCCCTGGAGCGGGACGGGCGGTCCGTGGCGGTCAATACCCTCAACAGCCATCCCGTGCTGGGGACGGCGGCCCTGCTGCACGCCCACCGGCCCATCTTTCCGTTGACCTTCGGCGGCGAGGTCGACAACGACGACTGGAGCGTAGGGGACTGGTGCGACCAGTGCCACCGCAAGGGGGGCGTGAGCGTGTGGGTGGCGGCGTTCGAGCCGGCGGCGGAGGTGATGGGGGGGGACGCCCTGCTGGCCGCGCTGCTGGGGCAGTTGGACGCGATCGAGGTGTCCGCTGGGCCGCGACGGGTGCCGCTGCTGCCGTGGGTGTACCATCTGTGGAACGTCGGGGTGCTGCTGCCGCTGGTCGGGGCGTCGGGGAAGGAATCGAACCGGCAGGTGCTGGGTCAACCGCGGACGTGGATATGGGCGGCGGAGCAGGGGCAATGGGTAGAGGCGGTGCGGCGGGGGGAGTGCTGCGTCAGCGACGGGCCGCTGCTGCGGCTGGAGCGGCACGGAACGACGCTACGGGCCGAGCTGGAGCCGCCGGAAGCGACGGCGGAGCTGGAGCTGATCGCCGACGGAGCGATCGTAGCCCGCGGGCGGGGAACGGTGGCCGCGACGGTGGACGGGGCCGGCTGGGCGGCGGCCCGCCTGGGGGGCGAGCGGATCGGGCACACGCCGCCGTTACGGCTAGCCGAACGGTCGCCGCAGGCGTCGGCCTCCGCCGCCCGCTTGCGGCCGTTGGTCGAGCGGACGCGGGAATGGATCCTCACGGCGGGACGGTTCACGCAGCCGCGACGACGCCAGGCGTTGCTGGACCGCTGCGACGCGGCGATCGCCCGCCTCGAGGCCGCCGCACAATCGTAACTCTTTGCCGAGTATGAGGTTGCGCCAGGACATCGCCAGGGACCACAGCGGGTCGGCCGAGTGGTCTAGGCGGCAGAGTTGTCCGCCGCCGGCTCGGCACAGACTCGTCCACTGTCCAGAGCGGCCGAGTGGTCTAGGTGGCAGAATTGTCACGTAACTCCTTGCTGATCAACGATTTGCAACTTATCGCTCGGAGGCCGCCGCAGCCAGCACCTCGGCGACCCGCCGTTTGAGACCTTCCGGGGTGAAATCGGCGTCGCTCAGTTGCGGCTGCAAATTGACATCCCGGAAGTAATAGCGGGCCAGCAGCTCGCCGTCGGCACGGTACAGTTCGCTGCCGAGCTGGAGCCAGCGTTCGGCGTCGAGGTAGAGGCGGACGCGTGCGGTGCCCAGCTCGGCGGGATCGTCGCCGGGACGCAGGTTAGGCGAGCCGCCGATCTCGAACGGATCGACCTCCGGCTGCGGGCAGAGCCGCTCGATGATGTGGCAGACGCGGCCGCCCAACTCCGGCACCGCTTCGGTGCCCAGGTAGCGGACCTGCAGAGTGCCGGCCTGCTGCCGCTGCTTCCATATGTGATAGGTCCGGAGCATGGCCCGGTAGATGCCGGCGTCCCGCATGCAGTAGCGGGAGGAGCTGCGGGCCGTCTCGTCGTGGACGGCGATGCGGTGCTCCTTGCGCAGCAGGGCGTGCGGGCGGTAGGTGAGGATCGGGTCGCGGCCGCCGCCCAGCTCTTCGACGTAGAGGGTACCGCGGACCTCACTGCCCAGCACGACACGGCCCCCCTCCCGCCAGACCATGCGGACCTGGATGCGGCTGTGCCCTTGCGGATCGGGAACGTCGCCGCGCACGGCCAGTTCGATGACCTCGCGGCGGGGCATTTGCGGCGGCCGCGGCTGACCGTATACCCGCTCCTGCTTGATCAGCGTCGCCGTCATCCCCTGCGGGACTTCCCGCTGGTAACGGGCCAGGCATTTTTCGAGCGCCTCGATTGCCCGTCCGTCGATCAACAGTCGCAGGAACTCCTCCGCGGGCGGCAGCGGGGCCGCATCGTCGTGAAACTGCTCGACTTCCGCCAGCGGCGGCGGCGTCCGCCACCACGCCCAATACGCGCCGGCGGCTCCGCCCACCGCCGCGACAACGGCCAGTATCACGTATCGCATCCGCTTCCCTCCGGATGGACCCGCCGCACGGGTCGGGCACTCTTGGGAAAATGTAGAAATTGGGGCGATTGCAGGAAGTGGCGGTGTCAGCGGCGTGGGACGGATGGACTCCGGCGTCATCAGGCTCCTCCCGTGGGTTGTGTATCGCAACTTCTTTTTCCCGAAAAACTTGCGCGATGGCAGCAGCGGCGGGGCCGTGGCCGCACGCCGGGCCGCAATTGCGGTTGCACACCCGGCGGGAGGATATTATCCAGCGATCGGAAAAATGCTACGGGAATCCGCCACAGGCGGGACGTAGACCCCCGGGGCGGCGAGGTTGGAAGCGGCGACGATGCGACGGTGGACGTTGGGGCTACTGGCAGGTCTGGTCCTGGCGGCGGGGACGCTGGCCGGGCCGTATGGGCCGCGCGGCGGGGAGGCAGCGGGCCGCAGCGGGCTGTGCGGCAGCACGACGAGGCGTAGCGGGCCGAGCAGGAGTACAACCGGACCGGCCGCTCAATGGATACGGCACGAGACGCTTTGCCCGGTGTGGACGGTACGGCACGCCTCCGAGCCGGCCGTTCCCAAAAAGCCGCTGGTGTGGGTCGTGGACGGGGCCGGCGACCTGCGGGGCTGCTCGAACGCGTTGCGTGCGGTTAACGTCGCGGCGGGCGAGCCGGTTGAGCTGGTGGTCTTCCCCTGGTCGCACGGCTACCGCCGCCTGCTGCGGGACCAGATCGACATGGGGCATGCCCGCCGGCAGGGGATGCGGCTAGCCCAGTGGATCGAGCAGCAGCGGCAGCAGGAGCCGACGCGGCGACTGGTGCTAGTGGCCCACAGCGCCGGCTGCGCGGTAGCGTTGGCCGCCGGCGACGTCTTACCGCCGGACTGCCTAGACCGAATCCTCCTGCTGGCCCCGAGCGTGTCCACCGGCTACGATCTGCGACCGAGCCTGCGGGCCGCCCGCGAGGGAATCGACGTGTTCTGCAGTCGCCGCGACTGGGTGGCGTTGGGGTTTGTCGTACGGGTGGTCGGGACGACCGACAATTTCTGGTCGGGCGCGGCGGCGGGCCGCTGGGGATTCCGCCTGCCCGTGCGGGACGCCGAGGACGTCGTCCTGGCCCGCCGCCTGCGGCAACACTTCTGGAGCCCGGCAGTCGCCTGGACAGGGCACCACGGCGGCCACCACGGCATGCACGCCCCCGGCTTCGTCCACACCTTCCTGCTGCCACTGATGACCGGGGAGTGAGCCGCCCTGCCGCTGCTGCAAACAGCTTGCCTCGTTGATGGCGGCAAGCTCGCCATGGATAACGTGCTGACTGTCATCAACAACCAGGCTGCAAACAGCTTGCCTCGTTGATGGCGGCAAGCTCTCCTGACGGCGGACCATCCAAAATTGCAAAAGATGGTGGGAGAATCTACCGATGGCGATCTGGCTTGCAACGGCGGCGATATGGTTCCCTCCAGCGGCGATATGGCCCGCTACCGTCGTGGCGTCAGGGACTGTGGGAGCGGCGGCCGCACCGGGGGCCGCAGCAGGGGCTGCAGCAGCGGTTAAGCAAGATTCCCAAGATTCAACAGTTGTGCAAGTTAAGCCGACGGCACAATATGGGCAATCAACGCAACCAGGGGCAGCGACGGTGCCGGCCCCACTGCAACCAGCGTCGCCGCTACCGTTGATCCCTCCGCCGGCGACGCCGTCCACATCGGGGGGAACCTGGACATCGGATCCCGTCCTCCGGCAATCGCCGGAGGGGGCGTCGGCACCTCCTGGGCCGTCCGTGCCGCCGGCACCTTCCGTGCCGTCCATGCCGCCGCCAGCGGTCGAGTACGACCACGGTTATCTGTACCTTCCGGCGACGGCTCCGCCGCGCGGACCGCGGCCCTGCCCCCCTGGGGGGCGATGGTGGATCGACCTGAACCTGGAGCTGGGCTGGCTGCCGACGCCCACCCTGCCCCGCGACCTGCGGCTGCTGGTCCCGGACGGAGACAGCGTCCCGTTTCTGGGGCTGTACCTGCCGACCGCCGGACGGGACGTAGCCGCCTTCCAGGCCGGCTTCAGCCTCTCCGGCGGTTTCTGGTTCGACCACCTGCAGCGGTACGGGGTCGACGCCGGCCTGTTCCTGCTAGGTGGTAACGCCACCATTTTCCCCGGCTACGCCCAGGAGATGCTGGTGCTGTTTCCCGACGGGGTGCGGGGCGGGGCGCCGCAACTGCTGATCTTCCCGCCGGGCACGCCGATCCAGGATGTCTTCCCGTTAACCTACTCATCGCGGTACATTGCGGCGGAGGTGAACTACCGCCACCACCTGCTGCGCGGCGAGCATGTCCGGCTCGACCTGCTGCTGGGCTACCGACACGCTTTCTTGCAGGACGAGCTGTATTTCGGCGAGCCGCCGGACGGGGACTGGGACGACCGCCGCCGCAACCGCCTGTCCGCCTCCAATCCGTTCCACGGCGGACAGATCGGGCTGAGTGGGGAGTACCGGGCCGGGCCGTGGTTTGTGGGGGGCGCCGCCACCATCGCCTTGGGAGCGGTGGACAGTAAAATTGACGCAACGGGTTTATTCACATACACTTACGCGAACTTGCCCCCCGGCTGGCGTCGCCTCCGCCACCTGCCCCGCTCCGAAACGCAGCGGTTTGCCGTGATGCCCACGCTGCGGCTGATGGTCGGGCGGCAACTCGGCGACCACTTGCGCCTCTACGCCGGATACACCTTCCACTATCTCAGCCGCGTGGTCCGCCTGGCGGACGCGTTCGACCCCGCCGCACCGCCGCGGACCAGCGACTTCTGGATCCAATCGATCAGCCTGGGCATGGAGTGGCGGTTCTGAATGGCTTTGGCACACCGGAGCCGCCAACAAAGGGGATAACTCGCCCTGCCAGGCGGGATATTTGGACAATCATCCGATCATAGTGTTCTGGATGGGCAGATCCCTAGGATCGCGTGGCAGTTTGTACGATATGTACCGGCAGCCATACGATTGTGCGAGTTACTGGAGGGTGATGGCGAGGGTCTCGCCGGCGACGGCCCGCACCTTGTGCTCCATTTTGGGGGTCTTGTAGTCCGGCGGGATGTTTTTGTAAGTGGCGACCTTGGCGTTGGCCTCCTCGTCGAAGAAGAAGACGTAGTCGCCGGGGATCAGCTTGACGGTGAAGCGGCCCGAACTGTCGATTTTGCCAGCCCCCATGGTGCCGTCGCCGAGCGGTCGGAAGCTGATGGTCAGTCCGGCGGCGCCGCCAGGGACCTGGACGGTACCGGGGATTTCGACCGGCTCGGGGCGGAGGCGGGAGCCGCCGCCGCAGGCGGTCAGTAGCCCGCACATTACTAACATCAAGGCGAATAACCACATACGGTACATAGGCATACTCCAATTGAACAGCTGCCAGCGGCAGCCTTGGCCCCTCCGGCGGCGGTAGTCCGGTCGTTGTGTCCAGCGGGTTCCGTTTCAATCGGTCAGGTTGATGGTGCGTCCATCCGTGGCCCCCACGATGTATTTGAGGGTGAGGTAGTCGATGGAATCACGGATGAAGCGGACCGATCCGTCGCCCATGACGGCATTGACGCCGCCGGGGTGGAAGCTGAACGGTTCGTCGTTGGGTCCACAGTTGTTGACGATCCAGCGGCATTCGGGGGGTCCACCGATCGGGTAGGCGTAGTTGTTGATGCGGGCCACGCGGTTGCCCAAGGCGTTGCTGGGGCCGGAGACGCCGTTGGCCACGGTATCGGGGTCAGCCCAGGCATAGACGCGGCGGGCGCCGGAGAAGGTACTGCCGGAGCCGGTCATGCCATCGATGGGGATGGCATTGACCCCCAGAGCGGTGGTCGGCGAAGGACGGGCGGAGTAGGAGCCGAAGTTGGCAATGCTCGGGTGGGTGCGGCCGGCATCCTCGATGCACAGGATGGTGTTGGAGGAACCGTCGGTCACCTGGGCGGTTTTGCGGCCATCGCAGGTGAGCAGGCCGGAGTGCTTGCCGCCGGTCGGGTTGGCGTTATTTCGCACGCCGGTCAGGTCGTCGATGTCTGTCTGCGTGGGGAACATATAGTCGAAGCCCCCCAAGCCGTATTGCGGGTCGCGGTCGTCGCCGACCGGCGCGCTGGGGCAGATGAACGTCTTGATCCGGGTGCGAGCGGCCTGCTGCCCGGACGGCCAGCGGCTGTCATCATACGAGTAGCCCCGGGACTTGGGGTGCATGCCGGTGTAGCCCGTCTCCGCCAACGTGGCGTTGGTGTTGAACATCCGGTAGACCTGCTCCTGTTCGATGTAGGGGAGCAGCCAGGTGGCAGTGGAGTGCACCTGATAGACGGTGGTGGCCGTACCGGTGGAGTCACACTGGCCGATCGAGGGCAGCTCGCCGTAGGCGCTCTCGTAGTTGTGGCAGGCCAGGCCGATCTGCTTGAGATTGTTGGCGCAGGTCATGCGGGCGGCCGCTTCCCGCACCTTCTGCACCGCCGGCAGCAGCAGGCCGATGAGGATCGCGATGATCGCGATCACCACCAGTAACTCGATGAGTGTAAACGCTTTACGTCGGTTCACGCCCGTCCTCCTCCGATAATAGCGGGTTGGATGCCTGCTCAGTTTTCAGATGTCTGCGCAATGGGCCTGCAGGCACGGTCCCCATGTGCACAAGGTCAAGGGTAAGGTGCGTCGTTGTGATTGAAGTGAAACATTGTTGAAGATTTGATGAAGCATAGGCCAGAGGCAGGCTGGACGATCGGTTGTAACGATCAGAGGGGCGGAGGATGGAACGGGACGGGATGGGATGGGACGGGATGGGCCGCTGGTCTGTCCGTCGTGACGGTTTAAGGTTATGGCTGAGCCTAATGCCGAGCGTGGTTAGTTTGAACGCTGTTAACGGTGGGGCTCCAGTCGATCGAGTTGATCGAAAATCATTTCCACAACCCAGCAGCCGCGCACGTGGGGATGGTTTCCCCGCAGGTGGTTGAGGATCTGCGGGTGGAAGCATCCGGCGTCCTCCAGGGCATCCGCCAGGACGAAAAAGAGGATCGGTTCACCGGAGTGGTAAGCCTGAAGGGCCAGGTGGTGGACGGTCGCGGTCAACCAGCCGGAAGGGAAGCGGTAGCGGCGGAGGCTTGGCGGAGCAAACACATCCCGCAGCAGCTCCACCGAGTGGTATTCCGGGAGAATGCGGCGGTACGGCGGGGTCCACGGGTTGAACGGTCCGAAGGTCAACTGGGCCAGCGGCTCCCATTGTTCGTAAGGGACGTCGCCGCTGACGAACAACTCGTCCGGCCGGGCCAACCCTTGGGCGACCAGGCGGGCGGCCAGGGCGTTGAGCCGCTCGGCACGGCCCGCCGCGTGGAGCATCTCCTCGGCCAGCGGATAAACGGCATCCCGCAACGACAGGTCAGGCTGCCGCGGATGGTAGAGCCGTTCGGCCAGTTGCACCAGCACCTGGCACAGCGGCGGCAGCCGATGCCAGGCCCGGCGGCCGCAGGCGATGTAGTACAGCCGCGACGGTCGCGGTTGCGGCTCGGTACTATCGAATCCCCGCAGCGGAAAAAGGGCCTCTAAAAGCTCGTACGGGTCTGTGGCCTGGAACCATTCATAGTCGGTCATCGGGCGATCGTCCTGGGGTGTCAACCATTTCCCGCGGCCGGACGAGATCCTGCCGAAGCCGTGGCGGGGCAGTCGGCCCCTGCAGGCCGCCGCGGCGACGGTCCACCGGCTGCTGACAACCGGCCGACAGTATGATTGAAACCCAGGTTCAGGGATTTGGCAATGTCCGTTGTGACTGTAATTCGGCCATGGCCCGTTCCAGTGTGGCGATGCGTTCCCGGAGCTGCTCGAGTTCCTGATGGATGGCCTGGACGTCCTCGGAGCTGAGGCGGCGGCGCGGCGTCTCCGCCGGTCGGGACGGCGTGGCCGTTGGCTCGTCGTGCTCCTCGGCGGGCTCCTCCTCGACGGCTCGCTGCCGCAGGGCGGCCAGTTCCTCCGGCGTGTGGAAGCCGTGGGTGACCATGGCCCCACGGCGGTGTGGCGCGGTCAGAAACACCACCAGGCCGCGGCGGGCCAGACGGTCCAGGATGATCTCCAACTGCCCGAGGGTGGGGATCGGGTCCATCCGGCTGGCCCGGGCCCGCAGCAGGCCGCGGGGTTGCGGTCCCCGCAGCAGCAGCTCGGCCAGCACGGCCATCTCCGCCGCATCCGCCGTCCACCGCTCGTACAGCTTGTGCCGGAAGCGGTCCACCCGACCGCCAATGACCCGCTCCACTAAGCCCTTCTCCTGCAGTTGCTGCAGAGCGGCTTCGACTTCTTCCTCGCTCAGGTTCATCACTGGATCGCGGGCGGACTTCTGATTGCAGCCGAGGAGTAGGCTGTTGAGTGACAGGGGATAGGGGGCACCGCCGGTCTTTTGTTTTTCGACCAGCACGCCGAGGATGCGGCGTTCGATGGGGCGGAGCGGTTCCCAGGCCGGCGGGGTCTGCGGGACCGCCGCGGGCGCCGGAGATTCAGGCGGGACCGATTGCAGCGGGGAGCTGGCCGCCGGGGCGGTTTGCGGCGTCGGTGGGGTCGCCGGAGCTTCCTGCGGGGGGGGCTAGCCGCGACGGGGCCGGCCGGCGTTGCACTGGCTGGCGGGGGGGATTGCGGGGCCGAAGACGGAATATCGGTCATGGCCAGGCTCCTCCAGCGATAGCGGGCAGGACGGCTTAGCCGTCACCGCACCATCACGCATTTAGGGGAAACGGTCCGTTGCTCGTGCAAAAAATGTCCGTCTGCTGTTATGCTATAAGGTGGTGCCTCGTCTGAAATAATGTAGGGGGAGCCGGTAACCCGGCAGCGTCCGGGAAGCGGTCAGTCGGGTAGGTTCCCCCCAAACGACGGAGGGATGGCAATGGCAGGAGCAGGCCGCGGCGGCCGCTGGCGGGGCCTGGCAGGGTGGGGGATGGCGGGGCTGGTTGTGGCGGCGACGTGCATGACCTGGCCGCACCCTTCCCGCTCGCGGGCAGCGGACGATGCCGAGCTGGACAAACGGGTCGAAGAGGCGGTCCAGCGCGGGCTGGAGTGGCTCAAGCGCAACCAGAACCGCGACGGCTCCTGGTCCGCCCAGGGAGGACAATACCGCGTGGCCATGACCGCCTTGGCCGGCATGGCCTTCCTGATGGAGGGGAGCAGCCTCAAGGAGGGCCGCTATTCCGAGCAGATCCAAAAGGCGGTCGAGTGGATGCTCTCGCCGCAACGCTTGCAGCCCAACGGCCTGATCGGGGACGCGGTCGGCGGCAATTTCGGCAGCTACATGCACGGCCACGGCTTTGCCCTGATGTTCCTGGCCTGCGCCTATGGCGAGGAAGAGGACCAGGAGCAGCGGGCCCGACTGGAGCGGGCCATCAAAAAGGCCGTCGATTTCACCTGCAAGGCCCAAACCAGCCGGCAGCACCGCAAGCCGGAAGGCAAGGAGGTGGAAATCGGCGGCTGGGGCTACACCGCTGCCATCGAACGCAACAACTTCGACGAAGGGTCGGTCACGGTAACCCAACTGCAAGCCCTGCGGGCGGCCCGCAATGCCGGCATCCCCGTCCCCAAGGAAAACATCGACAAGGCGATCCGCTACCTGGAAGCCTGCACCACGCCCCGTGGCGGAATCATCTACAGCTACGCTAGCTCCAACGGCATCGCCCAGGCCGGCGCCGAACGACCCCCGCTGACGGCCGCCGCCGTTACCTGCTCATTTAGTGCCGGACAATACAGCTCCGAGCTGGCCAAAAAATGGATCAAATTCTGCAAAGACAACATCCCCGTCGCCAAAGGCCGCCAGCCCCACGACGAATACCAAAACTACTACTTCGCCCAAATGGTTTACATCCTCGGCGACGACCGCTACGGCCAACTCTTCCCCAATGAAGACAAATCCCAATGGCTCACCTGGAGCAAATACCGCCAGGTGATGTTCCCCTACCTCCTCGAACAGCAGACCAGCGACGGCTCGTGGACCAGCGGCCACATCGGGCCAGTGTACACCACCTCCATCCACCTGGCCATTTTGCAGCTCGAAAAGGGGATCCTGCCGCTCTACCAGCGCTGAGCCGGCAATCCCTCCAGCGGCGACAAACCGGCAGCAGTCTGACCCCGCCACACCCCCTTGCCGCTGCACCATCGCTTGCCGTGTCGGCCGCTACCGCGGGAGTATCCCCGTCACCCTCCCTCCCCCCGCAGTAGCTAGCCCACCTGGTCTCGCGTTCCTTCGACTTCGACCCTGAGGAAGCTGTTCAGCATGGCATGGCCCCCGCAGTAGCTAGCCCACCTGGTCTCGCGTTCCTTCCCCGCCGTATCCACCCCCCACAACCACAGGCGGCAAGCTGGAGGACAACTGCCAATACGTCCTGCATTTCTTCCTGGCCACTACCCACTTCCCAATCCCGGCAACCTCCGGTTAAAATGGTAGCTGCGACCGATCCCCCCTGCAGCGACCTACTGCGGAGAGTTGCTATGCCCAGCCCTTTCCCCGGTATGGACCCATACTTGGAAGACCCCCAACGCTGGCCGATCTTCCAGCACCATCTGGCCGCCGTTCTCTACCAGGTGCTGCTCCCCAACCTGGCGGACCGCTACCGGGCCCGTGTCCTCTGCCGCGACTATGTCTCGGAGATGCCCCTGTTCACCTCGGTGATCCGCGAGGAACACCACGAGGAGTTCCTGGAAGTCCGCCAGCGGCACGACAACCGCCTTATCACTCACATCGAGATCGTCAGTCCGGCGAACCGGACCACCCCCGCCGGTCGCAAGGTGTATCTGGAGCAACGGCAACAGGCGATCGCCCAGCAGGCGGCGACGGTGGAGATCTGCCTGGTATTACAGGGCAAGCCGACGTTGAACTACTCGCGGGATGGTTTGCCCGAGTTCGACTACACCATCTCGGTGACGCGGGCTGGCTCGCCGGAACGTTACGAGATTTATACGGCGACCCTGCAGCGGCGACTGCCGAAGTTCAAACTGCCGCTGGCCCCCGACGACCGCGATACGCTGATCGACCTGCAGACCGTGTTCACGCGGGCCTACGACCAGGCCTTTGCCGGGCGGATCGACTACACCCAGCCCCCGCCGCCGGACGTGCCATTATCCGACGAGCAGCGACGCTGGCTGGAGGAACTGCTGCAACGGCGATAGCCCGGCCTGATAACCCGCAGGGTCATTGTAACACTCACAGGGGGGCCGCAGAGCCCCCCAGGATCACCGTAACACTCACAGGGGGGCCGCAGAGCCCCCCAGGGGCCACCGCCGCACCGGCGAGCGTCCGACCGACGACAAAGTTATATTCCGTTTAACAGAGACTACTGTTATACTAATACCGTCGACATTTAAAACGACGCTGTAGTTATTGACGACTTGTCGCGAGCGGGCAATGAGCCGACGGCGGCAGTCGGGATGCCCCCGGTTGGGTCGCTATGGGAAGCCGAGTCTCGCCGCCGGAGGGCAAAACGGTTGGACCACACCGCACCGGGGCGTTTCACGTACTATAGATCAAAAGAGTGTCTCGGCGACGTTCTGTTCGGCCCCGGGACGGGCCGCCGCGGCGCGCCCCACCGAGGTGCGGCGGGAGTACACGCCCATGACCGCTGACCCCAACCAGTCCACGATGCTCGGGGACTATCAAATCGTCAGCAAAATTGCCGAAGGCGGCATGGGGACCGTCTTCAAGGCCCGCCACTGCACCCACGGAACAATCGTGGCCATCAAGATCATCTCCAAGGACACGGCCAAAAACCCGGTACTGCTGCAGCGGTTCAAGCAGGAATTCGACGCCGCCCGCCTGATCGACCACCCCAACGTCGTCCGGGCCCTGGAGTACCACGCCCACCCGCAACCCTACATCGTGATGGAATTTGTGGATGGAGAGTCGGTTGGGCAGCGGTTGCAGCGACTTGGCCGCTTCCCGGAACAGGAAGCCATCCGCCTGATCGCCCAGGTCTGCGAGGGGCTGCAGCGGGCCCACAAACAAGGGCTAGTCCATCGCGACATCAAGCCGGACAACATCCTGATCACCCGCGACGGCCAGGCCAAGCTGACCGATTTGGGTCTGGTCAAAGATATTGAGGCTGACCTGAACTTGACCCGCACCGGCCGGGGTCTGGGCACCCCGCACTACATGGCTCCGGAGCAGTTCCGCAACGCCAAAAACGTTGATGTCCGCAGCGACATCTACTCCCTCGGCGCCACACTGTACGCCATGGTGACGGGAGTGATTCCCTTCGAGAACACCAACCCCCTGGACTGTTGGATGCGGAAGATCCGCAACGAGTTTGCCGCACCCCGTGAGCTGAACCCGCAGTTGTCGGAGCGGACCGACTGGGCGATCCGGCGGGCGATGAGCGCCGAGCTGGAGCGACGGCCGGCCAGTTGCCGCGAGTTCCTTGAGGACCTTTTGGGCCAGTCGCAGCGGGCCGCCGGCCTGACCGGCAAACTGGGGACTGCCTCCGCCGGCAACGAAATCTGGTACATGGTCTACAAGGACGAAAATGGCGTGACTCACACCGTCAAAGGAACCACGGCGGGGATCCGCCGCGCCCTGGCCGACTCCCTCCTGGGGGACCCAAACAAGATTCTGATCAGCCGGGACAAGGCGGGACCGTTCATGCCGTTGGGGAGCGTCGCCGAGTTCCGCGATCTGGTGGTCGTGCCGGCCACGGCGGCTGCGGCGGCCCGACGGAGCGGCGTTCTCGGCAAAGGAACAGGACCGGTCAGCTCCCCCACGCCGCGCGAGGACTCGGACCCGGAAGCTGTCTCCCTCGGGGCGCCGCCCCCCTCCGACGTGATCGGGCGATCCGCTTCCCGCCGGGGTCCGTCCCCCTCCGGTCGGTGGCCTGCCGCAGCCGGTTCCGGCCCACCGTCCGGCGTCCGCCCGCAACCTTCGGGACGGATGCGGCGCCCCGAACCGCCCGGACCGCGCGGGAATGAGCCGGCCGACCCGCACTCCGAGACAGTGGCCTACACGCCGCCGACGCCCCCCGAAACCGACCGGCCGTTGCTGCCTCCTCAGCGGTCGCCCGCGACGAAACGACGCGCCGCCGCAACGCCCTCCCCCGACCCGCCGTCGCCGTGGGTACGCTGGCTCGGCACCCTCCTGGCCATGGTCCTGCTCGCCGCCGTCACGGCAGCCGTCACCTACGCCTTGCTGAGCCGATAAATCCAAACGCCACATAGACCCCCGACCCCAGCCGCTGGGCCAAGCTCCTGGACACAACCGCTGGGCTAACACCTACCGTCGCCGCGAGCGATGGAAGGACGCCCCCCATTTTTGGAGGTGGGCAGATTCCCATCATTTTTGTCGATTCAACTGGACAATTCCGGAATTAGAGTGCACAATTGTCACAACGTCCCGCCGGCCCGGCGACGGCCCCGGCGTGCGGCGACCGGCATGCGCCCCTCCCCGCTGACCGGACGCCGCCTTGATCCTCAACAGGACCGCGTCCGCCACCCCCGCGAGCCGGCGGTGGTAGGGGGAGGTATTGTCTGGCAGGCGTCTGGGAGGAACACGTGACCCAACCGGCGGCGGCCACCCTCAAGCTGCTGATCAAATACGGCATCGGCTTCGGCTTGCTGGCCGCGGTGATCGCCCGCTACTGGGACGATAACCCCGCCACCGGAGCGCCGGGGCTAGGCTCGCTGCTGGCCGGCCCGATCGCCTGGCCGTGGCTGCTGCTAGCCGCCGGACTGGCCGCCGCTGGACTAGGGTTGCAACTGCTCCGTTGGTGGGTGCTGGTCCGGGCGGTCGAGCTTCCTTTCACCGTACGCAACGCCTGCCGGCTGGGAATGGTCGGCCTGTTTTTCAACACGTTCCTGCCCGGCTCGATCGGCGGCGACCTGCTGAAGGCTTATTTCCTGGCTAAGGAGAACCGCAACCGCAAGACGCGGGCAGTGGCGACGGTGCTGATCGACCGGGCCTTGGGGCTGTTCGGCCTGGTGCTGTTTGTCGCCGTGGTCGGTGCGGCGGCATGGGGGCTGGGGGACCCACGGCTGAGCGGCAACACCGAGCTGCAACGGTTCATCCGCCTGATGGCCGCGTGCAGTGCGGCGACGATCGTGGGATTTGTGCTGCTGGGCTATCTGCCGCAGCGGCGGGTGGACCGCTTTGCCCGACGGCTGCAATGGCTGCCCAAGGTCGGCGGGGCGCTCGCCGAGTTCTGGTATGCCGTGTGGATGTACCGGCAGCGGCCGCGTTCAATAGCGGCGGGGCTAGGGCTGTCGGCGGCCTCGCATGTCGCGTTGGTGCTGGCGTTCCATGCGGCGTCGCGGGTGTTCGTCCCGGCCGACGCGGACGCCGCCGCCCAGCAGGCTACTCTGGCCGAACACGTGGTCATCGCTCCTCTCGGCTTCATCGTCCAGGCCTTGCCGGTCTCGCCCGGCGGTGTCGGTCTGGGGGAGGCGGCCTTCGCCGGACTGTACCAGCTTTCCGGCCGACCCTCCAGCCGCGGCGTGATCGCCCGCCTGGCCCTGCGGGTCGTCGAATGGATCATCGGCCTGCTCGGCTACCTGGTCTACCTGCGGATGCGGCAAGAGCTGCCCGCAACGCTGCCGGACGCTGAACCGGCAACGGTGCCGGAGGACGAACCGGCCACGCCTCCAGAACCGGCCAGTCCACTCTCACCTAGCCCCTCCGGCAACGGCACGCCTTACCCCGCCCCGGCCGCCGCTCCAGCCGGCCACGGTGCTTGCCCGCCGCATCCTGCCCGGTAAAATAAGGTCAAATTCCCGTTTGCTTGCCACAACCGGTGCAGGGGCATCGCCCAATGCTGATGATCTTGCGTTGCGTGTCCGAGTCGGTCGTCGCCCGCGGCGGCAACCTGCTGTGGCGGGCTATCCCCTTCGGCGGCCTGATCCAGGACGTTTACGAGATCGCCGCGGATACTATCGAACGCTACCGGCGATACTGCGCGCAAAGGGATTTGCGGCAGCAAGTCGAGCAATTGCGGCAAGACGCGGGCCAGCCCATCGCGGCGGACGCCCCGCCGCCATCTGCCGGCTCGCCGCCGCCCGCTGGCTCGCCGGAACCGCTATTATCACGGTCACGGCGTGTCTCAGGACTACACCCAGGTGCTGGCCTGGTACCGTCAGGCCGCCGAGGCAGGGGATACCGAATTGATGAACAACATCCATCAATGGTTTGAAAAGGGATTGGGGGTAACCGAAGAGCATATAGCTTGGTATGGCAAAATATCACAAAAGGCGGGAAATGCCGAGGCCATGTACAACATAGGTCGTCTGTATGAGCGAGGAGTTGGTGTACCGCAAAATTACAGCAAGGCGTTGGAATGGTATAACAGATCTGCAAAAGCTGGCCATATTATTGCAATGCGATATATTGGCGACATGTATTATAACGGATCGGGCATAAATCAAGATTATGCTGAAGCAATTAAATGGTATAGCAAAGCTGTTGCAGCAGGCGATGCCGAGGCAATGAAACAGATTGGAGACATGTATTCCCACGGTTATGCCGTAGCTAAAAACAGTGCTAAGGCGATTGCGTGGTACCGCCAGGCAATCCAAAAAGGCGACACTGCGGCAATCCTAAATGTGCACCGACTGTTTTCAGAAGGCAGGGGAGTAACAGAAGACCATATTAAGTGGTCTATCGAAATCGCGATGAAAGGCGATGCCATAGCAATGTATAACATTGGTTCATTATATGAGCATGGTTGGAGTGTGTAACAGGATTTCAAGCAGGCCATGGAGTGGTACCGTAAGCAGCCGAAAAAGGACATTGTGAAGCTGCACGTATAGTATTGCGCGGTTTTACCAATACTCAGGAATTGATAAAACAGAAAAATGAATTACAAATATTTAAATTAATACTTATAGGTTTAATCTTTGGAATAATCATAGGAGGTTTCATTGGTGTAACAGATAAAGGACTGCCCGGCCTTTTAGTGGGTATATTCCTAGGCGGTTTGATTGGATTTATAGTAGGTTCTATCATCGGTGCGATTGTTGAACTTTTTTTGATAATACCCCTGGAACCGCAACTCGATAGCTGGTAACGGTTTAGGGTCATCAGATTAGCCCGGGGGATGGCCAAGCGGGGCGGAAATGTCCGCATTTTCGGCATTTTTTGCTTGCCTTTTTGGCCGATATGGTGCATAATTACACTAGTTACAGTGAATCGCCCTTCCTTTGAACCGCTATAGTCGGCGCTGGATTTGTCCATTCGGCGACAGCCACACAACCATTCCGGACGGAGGACGGCCATGCGACAGCAACGGATAACGTCGCGGCGTAGGACATTGCTGGTTCTCATCGTGGCGGGAGGGCTCGTGTGTGCCGTGGCGGCGGCGATGACCGGCAGGCCGGCTACCCGAGCGGCGGAGGACCGCACCGCCGAGTTTGTCGAAATCCCGGTCCACGTACTGGCGGACAAGATCCACGGTGGCCTGCTCGGGCAGATCCTCGGAAATCTCAACGGGCTGCCGCACGAGTTCCGCTACATCGACGAGCCGGGCAACGTCGCCGTCTACATCCCCGGCCTTCCTGCCGGCGCCCGCACCGACGACGATACCGACATCGAATGGGCCCACATCGTGGCCATGGAACGGGGCGCGCTGTTGCCGCCGCAACCCGACCAACTGGTGGCGTTGTGGCGCAAGCATCTCAATCGCGGGATCTACAACGCCAACCGCCTGGCCCGGCGGATGATGGACTTGGGGATTGCGCCGCCGCTGAGCGGCCATGTGGAGTTCAATCCGTGGTCGGATTTCAACATCGCCGGACAGTTTTGCAGTGAGACCTACGGGCTGATTGCCCCGGCGATGCCGCAGACCGCGGCCCGCACGGCAATCCCGCTGCTGCGGATCGCGGTCGACGGGGAACCGATCCAGTCCAACCAGTTGTTCACCACCATGATCGCGGTGGCGTTTGTGTGCGACGATGTGGACAAGATCATCGATGCCGGGCAGGCCGCTCTGGATCCCAAAAGCCAATTGCGGCCAATCATCGACGACGTGCGGCAATGGCATCGCCAGCACCCGCAGGACTGGCGCAAGACCCGGGCCTGGATCCGGGACCGTTACACCCGTCACGGGGGCGGCACCCGCGACTACAACGGTTACGAGCTGAACACCGCCGCGATCATCGCCGCTTTGCTCTATGGTCAGGGGGATTTCGTCGAGTCGCTCCGTCTGGCGTTCAACATGGGCTGGGATGCGGACTGCACCGCCGCCACCGTCGGCACCATCCTCGGCGTGATCCGCGGCTACCAATGGATGCACAACCAAGGCTGGGAAATCAAGGACGTTTATCGCAACACGACCCGCGACGAGATGCCGCAAGATGAAACGATCAGCCGGTTCGCCCGTCGCATCGCCGTCGTGGCGGATACGCTCATCCGCCGTCAGGGCGGCAGCAAGTTCGAGCGGGACGGCCAAACCATCTACCGCATCCGTCGGGAAGCGCCGGCCAACGTCGAGCCGCTGCCGGACGGGGAACAGCGCCGGGCGCAACTGCGACAGCAGCTCCGCCAGCCGATCCTCAAGGACCTGCGATCCGACGATCCGATCGCCCAGGCCCGGGCCGCCTACCTAGCGATCTGCCTGGAATTGTGGCCCGAGTTGCAGCAGCAACATCCCGAACAGACCCGCCGGGCCCTCGAATCCCTCAACCGCCAGAAAGAATTCCTCCAATGGATCGCCCGATTGCCCCAGGGGGTCGGGGTAGCACACCAGCAACGCCTCCGCGACGCCGGCGTCCAATGGTAATAGCAATGATAATACCAACGGCGTCGAGCACCCCTAGAGGAGCAAGCCGGTTATGAACCTGTGGGACGCATTCGCGGCGGCGTTGCCGCTGCCGGAATTCCTCGAACGATACGGCACCGCATCGGATCGCGCCCGCTGGCAGCAGGTGACCCAGCGGGTCCGTCTCAGCGGGCCGCAACGCGAGCTGCTGCAAAGCTTCCGCCGGCGGATGAACGTGCTGGTCCTGGCCGGGGCGTGGTGCGGCGACTGCGTTGAGCAGTGCCCGATCTTTGAGGAGTTCGCCGCCGCAACCCCGACCATCGTCACGCGCTATCTGGACCGGGACGCCTATCCGCAGGTGCAGGAGGCGCTGCTGATCAACGGCGGGCGGCGGGTCCCCGTGGTCGTGTTTTTCTCCGAGGATGGCTACGAAGTGGCCCGTTACGGCGACCGGACGCTCAGCCGCTACCGGCAACTGGCGGCCGAGCTGGGGGGGCCGGCCTGTCCGACCGGCCTGTCGGACGATCGCCTGCTGCAGGCGGTGATTCAGGAGTGGCTGGACGAGTTCGAGCGGGTGCAGTGGATATTGCGGCTGTCGCCCCGGTTGCGACAGCGGCATGGGGACTGACCGCCGCTACGGCTCCTCGCTGCTTTCCAGGGCTTCGCCGAGCACCGATTCGTTGACGTAGATCGGCACGCCGGCGGTGACCGCCACGGCGATCGCGTCGCTGGGCCGGCAGTCGATCTCGATCAGCTCGCCGTCTTGCCGGACCCGCAGCTTGGCGTAGTAGGTGTGGTCGATCAGGTCGCTGATCAGGATGTCCTGCAGTTCGCCGCCGAGCTGCTCGATGACGGCGGTGATCAGGTCATGTGTCAGCGGCCGCGGGGCGGTCAGGCCGCGGACCCGCCGGTCGATGCTAGTGGCCTCGAAGATGCCGATGACGATCGGGAAGCTCCGCTCGCCTTCGCTCTCCTTGAGGACGATGATCTGCTGGTCGCCGAGTTCATTGATGATGATCCGGCGAAGCTCCATCTGCACTGGCACGTGTGCACCCTCCGCCCGATGCGGTCGCGACCCCTACGGCGAGGGGCTATCCAGAGCGGACCCGGGTAAGGGTTTGGCCCGACCTGGCCCGGCGGCCGCGCCGGCTTGCCCGGTTCGCCGCTGGCTTCAATGATATTGTACATCTGACGCGGCGGCGGTGCTGGCCGGCTTGCTGGCTAGCTGGTTTGCCGGCTCGCTGGCTTGATGGCTTGACGGCTTGACGGCTTGCCGCCCTCATCGCATGCCGCGGCAGCCATACAATCACGGTACGACGTCCATTAGCGGCCACGGTACGACGTCCCCTTAGCGGCGGAGCCACTCATGGCACGCTATCCTTCGGTGCTGGTCACCGGCGCGTGCGGCGAGATCGGCCAGGCGCTGATTCGCCGACTCAGCGAAACAGATCCCACGCGGCCGATCGTCACCCTCGACCTCCACCCCCTGCCCGCCGAGCTGCACGGCCGCGTGCGGCAGCACTTCCTCGGCTCGATCCTCGACGAGCAACTCCTGGACCGCATCCTGGCCGAGTATGAGATCGATCGGGTCTACCACCTGGCGGCGCTGCTGTCAACGCGCAGCGAGTTCACGCCGGAGCTAGCCCACCGGGTCAACGTCGAAGGGACGCTCCACGTGCTGGAATTTGCCCAGCAGCAAGGGGAATCGCATGGCCGGCCGGTGGTGTTCTTTTACCCGTCCAGCATCGCCGCGTACGGCCTGCCGGACCGGGCGACCAAGGAAGCGGCCGGGGCGGTGCGGGAGGACGAGTACAACTTCCCCACCACCATGTACGGGGCCAACAAGCTCTATTGCGAGCACCTCGGGCGGTACTATAGCCGGCACTACAAGCAGTTGTCGGCCGAGCCGGGTGCCGGACGGATCGATTTCCGCTGCCTGCGTTTCCCGGGGCTGATCTCGGCGGAGACGGTCCCCAGCGGCGGAACCAGCGACTACGCTCCGGAGATGATCCATACCGCGGCGGCCGGCCGGCTATACGCCTGCTTTGTGCGGCCGGATACGCAACTGCCGTTCATGGCGATGCCGGACGCGGTGGAAGCGATCCTCCGGCTGATGGCCGCGCCGCGGGAACGTCTGCGGCGGGTGGTGTACAACGTGCGGGCATTCGCCCCGACGGCGGCCGAGATCGCCGCGGTCGTCCGCGCCGCCTTCCCCCACGCCCGCATCGTCACCGAAGTGGACGAGAAACGGCAGCGGATCGTCGATTCCTGGCCCGCCGACGTCGATGACTCCGCCGCCCGCGCCGACTGGGGCCATGCGCCCCGTTACGACTTTGCCGCCGCCTTCGACGAATACCTCATCCACACCATCCGGACGCGGTATGCCTGAGCCGGATTTGCTGCTAGAATGCGGTTAAGTGGTCCCGGTCGCGGCAACGCGACGGGGCGGCCCGGAACGACAATGTAACGCGGATTGGAATTTTCGAGCGCAAACATCCTGGTCGCCGTGGCGGCAAGCTGTTTTTGCCCCAAAGGAGGCCCGACCATGGGTCTGGAAGACTACACGCCGTATCAACAGGGGATCATCAAGCGTTACTACCGCCACCGCGGACAGATCGCCTGGCAACGGCTGTCGGAGCTGGTCAGCGAGCTGTACCTGGCGGAAGGGAAAAGGCGGGAGCGGCTCTGGCAGGACGCGGCGAAGCACATGGCCGCCGCGGGCGTGCCGCAAGCCCGTATCGACCACATCCTCAAGCAAAAAGACCTGCAACTGCTGGCCCGCCTGGTCAAGGAAATGGCCAATGACAAATAGCGAATGGCAAATAGCAAATCGCAAATTTCGCGAATCTTCTCCAGCTTCGCCCGCGATCTGGCCATGACAAATAGCGAATGGCGAATAGCAAATGGCCAATGGCGAATAGCCAATAGGGAATGGGTAATGGCAAATAGCGAATGACGAATGGCCAATGGGGAATGGGGAATCAGGGGTGAGCGGTAGAAGGGGGGAGTTTAGGTGGCGGGGCGGGTGGTGATGATGCCGCGGGGCAGGCCGCCGAGCTGGCGGATTTCCCGCCGGTAGCCATCCGTGTCCAGGCGGGGAAAGGTTTCGTCGCGGCAGATGAGGTAAACGGCATCGGCCGCGGGGCACAGGGCGTCCCGCTGCGGCATCTCCCCCCACACGCCCCCATCGACCAGGACCCATCCGTACCATGGCCGCAACTGTTCGAACAGCAGGGGGAGTTCCCGTCCGAGCTGCTCCGGCGGGACGGGCCCGACCCCCGCGGCGAGCACGTCTAGCCGCTCAACGCCGCTCAGTTGGATGGCCAGGGTCAGCGGCAATTTGCGGGCCAGGACCTCGTGTAGTCCGGCGCTAGCCCGTAGCCCGAGGCGGGAGGCGATCGCCGGCCGCTCACAGTGGGCATCGACCACCAATACCCGCGCGGCGGTCTCGCCTTGTGCGGCGGCCAAAGCCAGGTTCAGCAGCACGGTCGTGGCCCCAGCTTCGGCCTCCGTGGCAGCAAAATGCAGCAGTCGCGGGCCGCCCTCCGGGAACTGCCGGCGGATCGCCTCCCATACTTGCCGGTATTCGTTGCTGACCGGATGGTCGGGATAGTGCCAGACGATCAGTGCGGCGTCCGGCTCCAACGGCGCAGGGGTCGGTGCGGGTATGCTGAGCGGGTGCCACCGCACCGACAGATACAGCGGCGTGTGGGCCAGACGGGGGAAAGACCGGTCATCCGTGTCCGCGGCTGTGGGGGGGGTGGCGGCGGGCGGGTCCGAGACCGGGGGATGGACGGAGGCGGCCCGATGGGGATCGGCGGACGGCACGGCGGGTGGGGGGGTGGCGGCGGGCGGGTCCGAGACCGGGGGATGGACGGAGGCGGCCCGATGGGGATCGGCGGACGGCACGGCGGGAGGGGTCGGCTTTGCTGCGGAGGCTGTACGTGACGCTGGCTCCGTCGCCACCAGACGCAATACGCTGCCCGTCATCCCTTCGGGTCCGCCGATTTCGATGTACGGCACTTCCTCCGGGGCGTTTTCCCAAACGCCGTCATCGGGCACGGTGCGGGGAGCCGCAGCCGGGGGGGAACCGCCACTGCTGCGGGCACTCGCTGCGAGTGTCATCAGTATCCGTCCTGACCGGGGTATCGGGGTGCCGCCCGCGGGTGCCGCCCGCGGCCGCCGCCGGGCCAGCCCGAACCAGCGGCGACGCGGCCATACTCCCCTCTCCTTTTCCTTCGACGATCAGCGGGAATGAACTTGATCCCAGTTTGGCTCTCCCGTGAAATGGCCGCCCTAGCGGACCGTTTGCATAACTGCTTGCCGGATCGGGTGATGCACACCGAGGGGGTAATTTGTCAAGCGAGGGGGAGGGGGAAAAACCGGAAATTTTGGTATAATCTGAACGCCTTCGGCACGCGATTTTTTACTTGCGTTGCCGGGTTGGCTTCGTATATCTTCCGTGCACGGCGGAAACCGCCGGTTCGTCTCGATGCAGCCACTGCAGGGAGGCAGTTGGTATGAGCAGGACGCTCTATTTGACTCGAGCGGCGTGGGCGTCGGTTCGTGCGGCTCTGGACAGCGGCCGGCGGACCGACGCTCTGTTTTTGCTGGAGCGGTATGTGCGGCTGGGGGGGCTGTCGCCGCGACGGCGGGGCCAGGCCCTGCAATTGCTGGGAGAGTTGCGACGGGGCGTGGGGGATTATGCGGCGGCGCGGCGGGCGTTCCGGGCGGCGTGCCGTGCGGGAAACCGCTCCGCCGAACTGTTCTACCAATGGGGTAGAGCGTGGCTGGACGACCCGCTGGGCTGTGCGCGGCGGGCGCGGCGGCGGATGGCCGTGGCCGTGCGGATGGCTCCGCAGGAGGCCCGTTACTGGGCGGCTTATGGCCAGGTGGCGGTCCGTTCCGGCCAACGTCGCCGCGGCGTCCGTGCCCTGTTGCAGGCAGCCCGACTGGCCCCTGCCAATTGGGACGTCCTGCAGCAGGTGCTCGAGGGATTGCTCATGGCCGGGCGGCCGCGGCTGGCCTACCGCCTGCTGCTGCCGGCCCGCTTCCTGCTCCGCACGCCCCAGGTCCGGCAAGCGTTCGAACAGTGGCACCGCCGGATCCGCTACGAGTTGGCCCGGCGGGACCGGCTGACCCCGCTGAGCTGCCCGGCCGCATCGTCCCTGCCCCTGCGGGCTGGATAAGCGGCCTGGTGACGGGATAGACCGTCAGCTTTCCCGAGCGGGGCATGGGGGCGACGTCGCCGGATCGCCCGCAGCCGGTGCCAGCGCTTCCGGGCACACGCCAGTTTCATCGTGCTATGACGGGCTACGCCGGATCGCCCGCGGCCGGTGCCAGCGCTTCCGGGCACCATACGGCCGCATCAAAGATCGGTCCGTCGACGCAGACGCGGACGTAGTCCCAGCCGCTGACGGTGCGGACGGGCGTCACGCAACTGTAACAGATGCCGACGCCGCAGGCCATCGGCGTTTCCAGCGAGACATAACAGCGGCGGCTCCACTGCCGAGCCAGTGCGGCCAGGGCGCGGAGCATCGCTTCGGGACCGCAACCGATGAGGGTTCCGTCCGGCCGGTCGTCGGCCAGGCAGGCGGTGACCAGGCCGCGGCGGCCAACCGAGCCGTCGTCGCTGCAGAGGCGGACGTCCACGCCCGCGGCGGCGAAATCGGCCACGCCTGCCGCCCGCGCCGCCGTGCGGACGCCGTAGTAGAGCACCACCCGCCGCAGCGGCGACCCATGAGTCATGCCGCCGTAGTGGCGTTGCCCGAGCAGCCAGCGGGCATAGGCCAAAAACGGCGTCTGCCCGATCCCTCCGGCGACGCACACCGCCTGCTCCTCCCCTGGCAGGGCCGGCAGCGGCCGCCCCAGCGGTCCCCAGACCTCCAGGGCCGCACCGGCCGGCAGCTCCGCCAGCCGCCCGGTCAGCCGCCCGACCACCAAATAGACGATGTCGATGGCCACCGGCACGCCCGCGGCGTCCTCGACCGTGTCGTATAAGGCGAACGGTCGACCCAGCAGCGGGTCATTCGTCCCCGGCAAGCGGAGCATGACGAACTGGCCTGGGCGGATGGCCGCGGCGATCTCCGGGCAGTCCAGCCGCAACCGCCAGGTGCGCTCGGCCAAGGCTACCTGCTCGACGATCCGGACTGCTCGCTGGTAGTACATCGCCGGGGGTGCGGCGTCGGCCGGGGGTGCGGCGGCTGTCTGGATAGGAGGTGACGGTGCGGGCTTCGTCATGGGAACAACCGTAGCGGCGGGTCCCGGTATTGTCTCCATATCGGCGGGGTCGGTTCCAGTAGTAAGGCCGAGGCAATGTTGACTATTCCGATGAGGATGGTGACGATTGCGGCCCGGCGTGGGCGACCTTCGGGGCGTCCGTGACGTCCGCGGCGTCCGCGGCATCGGCCGCCGGTCGCTTTAGCCTGGCCGCCAGGCGGGCGCGGATCTGGGCCAGCCGCGTACGGGCCTGTTCCGCCCACTCCTGCAACGCCCGCAGCTCCGACGGACTCAGCCGCCGCGATTTCCCCTTGCCCAGCTTCCCCAGCTTCACCGGCCCAATGGCGATCCGCTTCAACCGCATCACTTTATGCTGGCAGCGGGCGAGCATGCGGCGGATCTCCCGGTTCTTCCCCTCGCACAACACGATCCGCAGCCAGGTGCTGGCCCCCTGGTGCCGCACCACTTTCACGCTGCGGGCCCGCACCTTCCCGTCGCTCAGCCAGATGCCCCGGACCAACTGCTGCAACTGCTCCCGGCTCGGCTTGCCGGCCACCTGCACCAGGTAGGTCTTGGGGATGCCGTAGCGGGGATGCATCAGGGTGGCGGCCAGCTCGCCGTCGTTGGTCATCAGCAGCAGTCCTTCGCTGGCTTCGTCCAGGCGACCGACCGTGTAGACGCGCTGCTCGACGTGGGGCAGCAGGTCCACGGCCCGCGGCCGCCCCGCCGGGTCGTAATTGGTGCACAGATACCCCGCCGGCTTGTGCACCAGCCAGTACACCTTGCGTTCCGGCCGCACCGGGTGGTCGTCCACCGCCACCTGTTGCCGCTGCGGGTCGACTTTGGTCCCCAACGCCGTGACGACCTGGCCGTCCACTTTGACCCGCCCGGCGGCGATCAGTTCATCGCAGTACCGTCGCGAACCGACGCCTGCCGCCGCCAGAAATTTATTGAGTCGCTCCATAGCTTCGCCGTATTGGTTCCGACGCTCCATACTTCGCCACACGGGAGTTGTGCCTATTCTATACATCCGGCCTGCTCCCCATCCGGCGTGCGGCGGATTTATTGGGGGGTCGACGGGCCGTCCGGCGTCGCTGGCGGTTGCAGGCACGCCCCTTGCGGCGATTCCCGACAGGCCGCCGCCCACGCCGTCCAGCGGGGGTTCCGCTCCAACGCCGCCCAGGCCAGCTCCTGCACCAACCACTCGAAACTGCGGCCAATCGCCTCCAACCCTTCCACCAGGATAATGCTGATCAGGTACGGGTTGGGGTTCATTTCCAGCACGTGCGGCCGGCCGTGACGGTCGAGGCGGCAGTCGATGCGGGCGTAATCGCGGCAACCGAACAGGCGGAAAGCACGGCGGGCCAGCTCGACCAGCTCGGCGGCCAGCGGCGGCGGCAGCTCCACCCGCGTCCGCACCGGGCACCGCTGGTATTCCGTGCTCTGTATGTCCCACTTGGCGGTGTAGGTGTAGATCGGCCACCAGCCGTCCTGCGGCGGGGCAAAAGCGATCTCCCCGGGGGGCAACACGATCAGCTCCCGCCGGGCCGCCGGCCCGGTCTCGATCACGTTGACGTGAAATTCGCGGCCATCCAATAGCTCCTCGACGATCGCCGGACCCCCGAACTGCCGGTGCACCGCCGCTACCTGCGCGGCCAACGCCGCCGCATCGCTGACTACGCTGGCCTGGGAAATCCCGACGCTGGCGTCCTGCCCGGCGGGCTTGACGATCGCCGGCCACGGACCGGTCCACGCCGGCGACGCCCCTGCTTCGACAATCTCAAACCGCGGCGTCGGCAACCCCGCCCCTTGCAATAGATACTTACTGCGGACCTTGTCCCGTCCCAATGCTAAACAGGCGGAGGAGCAGCCGCTATAGGCCAGCCCGAGCCACTCCAGCAACGCCGTGGCGGCGATCTCCGTCGCCGGCGATTGCGGCACCCCCTCGTGCAGGTTCAGCACCGCGTCCGGCGGCTCCTGCTGCCAGGCCGCCAGCAACGGCTGCGGATCGTGGGCAATCCCCACTGTCCGTACCTGCCAGCCCGCCGACGTCAGCACCCCCACGCACTCGGCCACCGTATCGAGCACGTCCCGCTCCGCCTCGTACTCCGGATGATCCGGCGGCAGCACCGGCTGGTTATACAGCACCCACAGTAGCGGCGATGGCATCTTTTCCACAAGCGGTCGCGTTTTGGATCGTTTTTTCCACAAGCGGTCGCGTTTTGGATCGTTTTTTGCACAAGCGGTCGCGTTTTGGATCGTTCTCCAACCAAAAGCGGCGATGCTTTCCTGCGGCAGCGGCAGGGCGGCGACGATCCGGACCGCCAGACATTTCCAGCCGCTCGGAGCAACTACTTCCAGCCGCTCGGAGCAACCGCGGTCTGCTGTGCCACCTGCCCCGCTGCTACGGCGGCAGCTCGGGATAGCGTTGCCGTACCGCCGCCACAATCATGCCGATGAGCTGATCGTAGGTCAAGCCGACGCGATAGGCCAGGTAGCAGATGTCGCCGCTTGCGGGGCTGAGACCCGGCAGCGGATTGATTTCCAGGAAATAGGGGACGCCGTCGCGGATGCGGAAATCGACGCGGGCCAGGTCGCGGCAGCCGAGCGCGGCAAACGCCGCCAACGCGTCCTGCTCCACCGCCCGGTACACCTCCGGCGGCAGGCGGGCCGGCGCCTCGTAGTCCACCTGGTCCTGCCAGTGCCGCTTCACTTCCAGGCTATACACGAAATAAGGCGTGGACTGCCGCGGCACCAGCCGCATGACCCCCAACACCTGCGGCGGATGGTTACCGACGATCCCCACCGTCACCTCGTCCCCGACGATGAACTCCTCCACGAGTGCCGGCTGCCGGTAATGCTGCCAGACGGCGCCAATCGCCGGCCCGAGCTGCTCCGGTGCGGCGACCACCGCCTGCCGGCGGATCCCCTTGCTCGAACCTTCCCACGCCGGCTTGACGATCGCCGGGTAAGGGATGCCCGCCTCGGCTAACACGGCCGGAAATTCGGCGCCATCTCCGTCGTAGGGCCATTCCGGCGGCGGCAGGACCACGCCGCGTGGCACGGTCAGGCCGGCCGCCGCCACCACCGTGCGGGTCAGGCTCTTGTCCAGGGCCATCGCCAGCGTCAGCGGCTCCGAACCGCTATACGGAAGTCCCAGCATCTCGCAGACGGCTGGTACCCGCGATTCCCGCGAGCGGCTGACCCCCGCCCCTTCGGCAATGTTGAACACCAAATCCGGCGGCTCGTCCAGCAGCCGGCGCAACAGCGGCGGGCCATCGCCGAGGACGCACACCTCGTGCCCCAGCTTCCGCAAGGCCTCGGCCAGCCCGGCGACCGCTTCCGGCGAGTCGAACTCCTCTTCCCAATCGTCCGGCACTTCCGCCGGCAGGGGAGACGCGGATTTGAGGGTACAGGCAATCCCGATGCGCATGGCGGTTAGCGGAATCCATCAGGCAACGGCACGTCAGGTAACGGCAAAAAATCATGCGGCGACAAATCAGGCGGCGGCATGTCGGGCGGTGACAAATCAGGCAGCGGGACTGGGATGGGTGGGAGTCAGGCCGTATCCGGCGGCTAACCTGGCCCCCGGATTGAGACCACGCCTGAATCAGGCCGCACCTTTCCAGCGGCGCCAGTTCTGCCACGCCGCATAGCCGTTGGCCATCGCCGCAATGGCCGCAATCGCCGCGGCGACGTAATAGAAATCCCGCTTCTCCAGCTCCGGCTGCATCGCATAGATGAGGATGCCGATGGTGATCACGGCGGCAATCACCGTCCAGATCGCGGCCGTGATGAACTGGCGGCGGGCTTCGTCCGGGGTTTGCGGGGTCGTCATGGCGGCAGTTCCTCCTGGTCGGGGGATGGGGGCCGGCGTTGCCGTGGCTGGGCGCGGGCCAACCGAGGCTACGGAGTCGGCTACTGGCCTGGCTCGGCCGGGCCGGAGGCGTTGACTAGCGGGAGGGGAATCCGTTCCGGCGGCGGGCAACCGTTGGCCGGCGGGGTCTGCCGTGCTTTGCGGCTATTGCGGCGTCGCCGGGCCATCCGCTCGTTGCCGGCGGGAACCAGCACGCTGGCCTCCCCTTGCAGCAGGGCGCTGACCCCTTGGGTGTCCGTCGGCCGGATCGTCGGCGGCTTGTCTTCGGCCTGGTAGCGGATGAGCAGCCCCTCGTAGTTGCGTAACACCACGGCGTCATCGGACATCGACACCAGGTAATTGGGCATCAAGGGGATTTTGCCGCCGCCGTGGGGGCTATCGACTACATAAGTGGGGATGCCGATGCCGCTGACGTGGCCACGCAGCCCTTCGATGATCTCCAGCCCCTTCCAGATGCTGGTCCGGAAGTGGCCGGCGCCGACGACCGGGTCGCAGTGGAACAGGTAGTAGGGGCGAACCTTGATCCGCAGCAGGCCGCGGATCAGCTCGCGCATGGTGGCCAGGTCGTCGTTGACGCCGCGCAGCAGGACGGTGTGGTTGTTGACGGGGATGCCGGCCCGGACCAGGTTGCGGCAGGCCTGGCTGGACTCGGGGGTGATCTCCCGCGGGTGGTTGAAGTGGGTGTGCACGTACACCTTCTCGGCGGCGGCCAGCAGCTCGACCAGCTCGGCGTCAAACAGCCGCTGCGGCAGGGTGACCGGTACCCGCGTGCCGATCCGCACCACGTCCACATGCGGGATGGCCTTGAGCTGCTCCAGGTAGAAGCGGAGCTTGGGGACCGGCAGGGTCAGTGGGTCGCCGCCGGAGACGATGACGTCCCGGATCTCTTCGTGGCGGCGGATGTAGTCGATCATCCGCTCGTCGTTGGGGTGGATGGTTTCCCAGCCGCCGCGGGTGAGGGTGGCCCGCTTGCGGGTGCAGAAGCGGCAGTACATCGAGCAGTTGGGGGTGGTCAGCAGCAGGACGCGATCGGGGTAGCGGTGGGTCAGCCCCGGCACCGGCGAGTCCTTGTCTTCCTCAAGCGGATCCTCCAGCTCGTAACCGGAGGGGTTTTCCGCCTCCCGCGGCGAGGGGACGGCCTGCAGACGGATCGGGTCCTGCGGGTCATCCGGATTGATCAGGGAGAAATAATACGGCGGGATGGCAATCTTGTATTCCCCCTCGAGGCGGCCGAGGATTTCCAGCTCCTCGCGGCGGAACCGTAACAACCGCCGTAACTGCCGCACCGAGCGGATGGCATGTTGCATCTGCCAGCGCCAATCCTGCCATTGCGATGCGGGGACGTGCTGCCATGCCGGGTGACGCCGCGACGCGCTGGGTTCCTCGTCCGCGCCGCCGGAACCATTCACCAGCGACGGTGGAGGCGTGCGGCGAGCGTCAAGCTCGAACATACAGTAACGGACCTCATCGGGTCAGTGATCCCCGGGCCGCGCCCCACGCGGCGACGGCTCAGCGGGTGCGACGCGAGCATGCGATACTCGGCGCTGCTATTGCTCTTCATAAGATGAAATCATAACGTCCGCCAACAGAGAAACAAGTTGTCCTTCACATATTTGTCACCACTTTTTGGCAAATCGTTCCGTTTGCACCTCCCTTCGGGACATGTCATACCTGTGTGGAACCCGTGGAGTGGCGAATAGCGAATGGCGAATAGCGAATGGGGAGGCGGGTGTGGCGAATAGCGAATGGCCAATGGCGAGTCGGGAGTGGGGAATGTTGGTTTCTGGTAGCGGGCAGAGGGTTCCATCCACATACTCGGGAGAGGTTCCGACCGACTCTACCGGGACCATGGCCTGGTCGGGACCATGACCTGGTCGGGACCATGGCCTGGTCGGGACCATGACCTGGTCGGGACCATGACCTGGTCGGGACCATGGCCTGGTCGGGACCATGCCTTGGTCGCTGCGAAGGTGAAAAACCCTAAGCGCCGAACCGATTCCTCGAGCGGAGACAGCTGGGACGGCGGACAACGCCGGGATGACAACTCTGGCGGGGTGTGATTCACGCGGCGTCCGGTCCGGCGGAGGGGCTAGGGGCCGGGTCCGGCGCCGGGGGAGGACTGGCCGCGGGCGTGTCGGCCTGGCCGCGGCGGCGCCGCCACTCCCGCAGCCGCTCGCGGATCTTCGCCTCGTGGCCGCGGTCGGTCGGCTGGTAGTATTCGGCCACCGCCGGCAGGTATTCCTGGTTTACGAACGCATCCGGATGGTCGTGGGGGTAAAGGTAGCCGACGCCGTGACCGAGGACCTCGCGGGCGCCGCGGTAATGGGCGTCCCGCAAATGCGGCGGCACGGCCAGGGTCCGACCGGCCTGTACGTCCGCCGTCGCTGCGGCGATGGCCCGCGTGCAGGCATTCGACTTCCACGCACAGGCCAGATAACACACCCCCTGCGACAGGTGCAGGCGGCATTCCGGCAGCCCGACCTTCTCCACCGCCTCCCACACGGCGTTGGCCACCAGCAGAGCCAGCGGATCGGCGTTGCCGACGTCCTCCGCCGCGAAAATCAACAGGCGGCGGGCGATGAACCGCGGGTCTTCGCCGCTTTCCAGTAGCCGGGCCAGCCAATACAGGGCGGCGTCCGGGTCGCTCCCCCGCAGGCTTTTGATCAGGGCCGAGGCCAGGTCGTAGTGCTCGTCGCCAGTCGGGTCAAAGACCAGCACCTTGCGCTGGATCGAGTCCCGGGCCAAGGCCAGGTCGAAGACGATTGGCCGGGGCGGCTCCCCCGGCTCCGCGGACCCTGCCGACCGCGACCGCTCCCCCGGCTCGGCGGACCCTGCCGACCGCGCGGCCAGGACCGATTGCACCCCGATTTCCAGGGCGTTGAGGGCCCGCCGGGCGTCCCCCTCGCAGCTTTCCGCCAGGAACGCCGCCGCCGCGTCGGTCAGCTCCACCGCGTATTGCCCCAGACCCCGCTCCGCGTCCTGCACCGCCCGGCTCAGAATCGTCCGGATCTGTTCCCGCGACAGCGGCTCGAAGACGAACAGGGCACTGCGCGACAGCAGCGGCGCGGTCAGGGCGAACATCGGGTTCTGCGTGGTCGCCCCGATGAGGGTGACGATCCCCTCTTCGACATCCGGCAATAGCACGTCCTGCTGGGCGCGGCTGAAGCGGTGGATTTCGTCGATGAACAGGATGGTCCGCCGCCCCTGGTCCTCGAGCCGGCGGCGAGCGACCTGCAGGAGCTCGCGCAGCTCGCGCACGCCCGCGGCGACGGCATTGAGCGGGCAGAACTGGCTACGGGTATGCTGGGCGATGACGTGGGCCAGGGCGGTTTTGCCCGTGCCGGGCGGGCCATAGAAGATTAGGGAGCTGAGGCGGTCGGCCTCGAGCATCCGCCGCAGGAGTTTGCCGGGACCCAAAAAATGCTCCTGGCCGACGAACTCGTCCAGGGAGCGCGGCCGCATGCGGGCCGCCAGAGGCATCGCCCGCTGCCGGTGCTCCTGATGGATTGCCGCAAACAGGTCCACGCCCATCCTCCGCCACGCTCGCCCCACCCGCCCGACCGACACTCCCCGCCGCCGGCAGCGTTGTACCAATATATATAAAAATATACACTGTCTTGCCAGCGTACATGTGTCCGTTTGTGTAACCCAAGATCCGCCCTGCTGTCCATCCCAAGGAAAGATATGTTCTGCTGTGCCTGTCCGGTAGCGTCGTTAGGAGCCGTCCTGGCGATTGGACGTCTGACAGCCCTTTAGAGCGACGTGACCGGAGGCAGGACCGTCCCGGCGACAGACCCACTAGTCGTGGGTGCCCCGACCTACCGTCGTGCCTAGGCCAATATGCCGCGGATCGGGCGACCGTAATCGATTTGCAGGCGTTTGCGGCCGGGAAATTCTAGCTTCTGTGGGTCTAGACCCAACAGGTGCAGTACGGTGGCATGGAGGTCGGTGACGTAGTGTCCTGGCTCGACGGCGTGGAAGCCTAGCTCGTCCGTGGCGCCGTAAACGGTGCCCCCCTGGATGCCGGCCCCGGCGAACCAGACCGAAAAGCCGTGGGGATGGTGGTCGCGGCCACCTTTGTGGCCGTTGCGGGTTTCCAGACCTGGGGTGCGGCCAAACTCGGTGCAGAACACGACCAGGGTCTGCTGGAGCAGGCCGCGGCGTTTGAGGTCTTTGAGCAAAGCGGCCACGGGCTGGTCGATTTGCTGGCAGAGTTTGCTGTGGTTTTCGCGGAGGTTGGTATGGGCGTCCCAGACGGAATAGCCGGTGGGATAGAGTTGGACGAAGCGGACGCCGCGTTCGACCAGGCGTCGGGCGGCGAGGCAGCGGCGGGCCGCCACCTGGGTGGTGGGGTTATCCGTGCCGTAAAGCTTGTGGGTTTCGGCGGTTTCGCGGCTTAGGTCCAGGACTGCGGGCACCGCCGCTTGCATCCGGTAGGCCAGCTCATAGGCCCGGATGCGGGCCCGCAGCTTGTCGTCGGACGGATATTCGACGCGGAGCAGGCCATTGAGCCGGGCGATCAGCTCGTATTCGTTTTTCTGCTGTTGAGCGGAGATGGCGTTAGGCCGTCTGGCATAAGGCAGGGGATCGCCGTCGAGGCTGAGGGGCACGCCGTCGTGCTGCGAGCCCAGATAGTAACCCTGGATGGACTCCAGAGTCACCGTGGCGGTCGGACCGCCTAGGACGACGAACTGGGGCAGGTCTTCGTTGAGCGTGCCCAGTCCATAACTGATCCAACTGCCGATGGAAGGCTCTCGCTCGTCGAGACGGTGCCGGCCGGTGTGGATTTGGTTTTCGGCGTGGTGGTCGTTGTCGGTGGTCCAGACGTTGCGTACGATCGCCAGGTCGTCTGCACAACTGCCCAGGTGGGGCAACCACTCAGCCATCTCGATGCCGCTCTGCCCAAACTTTTTGAAGCCGACCTGCAGCGGGAAAATGACCGCATACTTGTCACGAACATTAAAGACGTCGTTGACGACGGATCGAGACCGCTGGTCATGCAGCGGAGACTTCAACGGGTTGGGAAAAGGGGTCTGATCAAAGGTTTTTCCGGCGTATTTGTTCAGGGCTGGCTTGTAGTCGAACATTTCCAGGTGGCTGTAGCCGCCGGAGAGGAAAATCCAGATCACCGACTTCGCCTTGGGGGGATGGTGGGGCTGGCCGTGCGGGGTCGCGGCGGCCGCCCGGGTAATGCCGTCGCGGTGCAGCAACGCGCCCAAAACCAGGCCTGTGAATCCCATGCCGATGTCGGCCAGGAAGATGCGGCGATCCGGACGCATGGTCAGTTCCTGAGTGATGGTTAGCTCCTGGGTCATGCCCGACTCCTCTATCACGATCACGCTCGGCCCCTGAGTCATGCATGGCGACTCAAAATGCCCAACTCCTGCTTCACGCTCAACTCCTCTGTCACGCTTCCCCTTGAGGATGGTCTCTTGGGTCACGCGCGGCTTCTGAGGATGGCTAGCGGAGGGTGACGAACTCGTAGTGGTTGAACAGTACCCGTACCAGCCCGGCGCAGGCCTGGCGGCGGGCCGATGCGGGCGGCCCGGTCTGGGCGGCTAACTGCGTTTGCGTTTGCAGAAACTCCCGGCAGAGGGCCAGCTCCTGGGAAGTGGGCGGACGGCTCAGGACAGTTTCGAAGGCAGCCACGACCAATTGCTCGTCGGAGCTGGCTGCGGGCGAGGCCAGCAGGCGGTCCGCCAACGACTGGCTCCGTTGCAAAACAAAATCGCTATTGGTCAGGGCCAACGACTGCTGCGGCAGAATGGTTTGGGTTCGCCGGTAGCAGTTGCATGGGTCGGGCGGGTCAAAGAACTGGAGCAGTCGCGGCGTTCCTCCCTCTTCCGGATAGGTGGCGAAATAGAGGGTGCGGCGTCGGGAGGCGGGCTGTTGCGGGGCTTCGATGGGCGGGCCGCCGCGGGTGCGGTCCAGCTCGCCGGCGACGAAAAGCATCGCGTCACGCAACGCCTCTGCCTCCAAAGGCCGGGCCGGATAATGCCAGTACCAGCGGTTGTCGGGATCACGTGCGGCGTTGTGCGGCTCGCTCGCCGCCGCGGCCAGGCGGTAGGTGCGGCTGGTCACGATCAGGCGGTGGAGGTGCTTCATGCTCCAGTTGGCGTGCATGAATTCGACGGCCAGCCAGTCCAACAGGGCGGGGTGAGTGGGTCGCTTGCCGTTGACGCCGAAATCGTACACCGACTCGACGAGGGGTTTGCCGAAATGCCGCATCCAGATGTGGTTGACGGCAACGCGGGCGGTAAGAGGGTTGTCACGTGAGGCGATCCATTCGGCCAAGGCCTTGCGGCGACCGCTGCTGGTGGCCGGATAGATCGGACTGAGCGGGGTATAGTTGCCGTCGTTCTTGGCCAAATTCGCCTGAGCGGTGGCGAGCGCCTGGCGGGCGCCGGCCAATTGGGTCTTGGCGGCCTCCTTTCCTTTGGGGTCATTGCGGGCGGCAGCGGCGTCCAGGGCGGCCTGGGCTTCCAGCACGGCGACGACGGCAGCCGCCCAGGCGGCCTGGCGCTCGGCGCGGGCGGCGGCCCGGGCCAGCTCATCGGGGTTTCCGGAAGCGACCAGGTAGCGGACGTCGTCCGCCGCAATGCGGGCCTCCAGGCTACAACATGCGGCAGAGGCGGCCACAAGACGGGCCACAGCTAACGGGTCGGCCGGGGACCGCGTCCAGGACGACGCCGCGGCAGCTAGCCGCGCCTGCAGTTTTGCACGTTCTTCCCGACGGACAAACTCTTTCAATCCCGGGTAGTACGCCCGCGGGGGCAACTTCACCGGTCGAATGACTAGATTGTGGCCCCCCACGCACGCGGGGGCCGCCGGCCCGACCGGCTCACGGTCCGGGAAATAATCCCGGTCGTTACCCAACCGGTACATCCGGGTTTTGGCATCCGGACGTTCATCGTAAATCCGCACCAGCCCGCTCTGTACCGGCTTTCGGGCTTCGCCATAGAGGTATTTGCGGAACGGACCCGGGTCCGGCTCCCCCGGTACCCGGTCCTGCCGCAGACCGACCGACTCGAAGAACGCCCGGAAGCGGAAATACTCCTCCTGCGTGATCGGGTCGTACTTGTGGTCGTGGCAGTGGCAGCAGTTGAGGGTCAGGCCGAGGAAGGCCTTGGCCGTGTGCTCCACCTGGTCCTTCATCCAGACGTCAAAGTTGAGATTGAAGAAATTGCGGACGATAAAACCAGTGGCGGCTTGGGCGTCGTCGTCCTCGGGGGCGATCTCGTCGGCGGCCAGCATCAGGCGGACCATCTGGTCGTAGCCGACGTCGGCATTGAGGGAGCGGACGATCCAGTCGCGCCAACGCCACAGGGTCGGGCTGCTGTTACGCCAATCGTTCGCGTAGCGTCGTCCGTACCAATCCGAGTACCGCCACACGTCCATCCAGTGGCGGGCCCAGCGTTCGCCGTACTCCGGCGAGGCCAGCAGCCGGTCTACCACCTTCTCGTAGGCATCCGGCGACGGGTCATTGAGAAAAGCATGCAACTGTTCGCGGGTCGGCGGCAGTCCGGTCAGGTCGAGGGTGACGCGTCGCAACAGGGCGGCCTTGTCGGCCAAGGGGTTAGGCCGCAACTGATGCCGCTGGTATTCGGCATAGATAAACGCGTCGATGGGGTGGGCAGCCCACTGGGGGTCCGGCACGGAGGGTACTGGCGGCCGGACCGGCTTGTGAAATGCCCAGTGCTTGCGCGGATCTTCCGGGACCGGTTCGTCGGTCGGGGCCGGAGCGCCTTGGTCGATCCAAGCTTTGAGCAGCTCGACCTGTTCGGGGGTCAGCGGCGTGCCCTCGTTTTCGGGGGGCATCCGCTCGTGGTCCAATCCGAGCACGGCTTGGATCAGCAGCGACTCCGCACTGTTGCCCGGTACGATCGCCGGACCGCTGCGGCCGCCTTGACGGATGAAGGCCGCCGTGTCCAAACGCAGCTTCCCCTTTTGCTTGAGCGCCCCATGACAGGACACACACCGGGCGGCCAGCAACGGCTTGACCTGCTTCACATAGTCCACCTCCGCCGCCCGGACCACACCGGCCCCTCCCAACGCATACCCCACGATTACCGCCGTCCAGGCGACTAAACGCAAACGGTGGTCCATCGCGGCGACCCCTCTCTCACAGCAACCAGACGGTTACAACCTCCCCTCCGGCCCAACCAACCCTAATTGCCGAGCCGGGTTATTGATCCGGACCGGGGAGCAGGATGGTCCCATCAGGCGCAACGGGGCGGGTCAGAGGGCCGGTCCTAGCAGCTCTGACCCCATCACCAGCGTTACGGAGGGCCGTAGCTCCCTCGGAATCCACAAAACTTCGTTTCCGCTCCAAACCCAATCGGCGGGGGACAGGCGTACGTGGGGTGGGGTGGGGCGACCGTTTGAACTCGTCCCGGCTTCGCCATCCCGGCAGCCGCAGGCAGGGTGGGGCAACAGTTTGGGCCGCTACTCGTCCCGACTCCGCCATCCCGGCAGCCGCAAGCGTGCTCGTCCGCTAACTTGGGACACCAGAACTATCTGGCCCAGTTTTTTGCTTGATATAGATAAATAATGGTAACATAGATCCGGTTTTGTCAAGCGACTTCGGCATTTTTTTCTGGCCATACCGTAATTTCCGCCGCGGTAACCGCTGGTACTCACCACCCACAAGACAATAGTTTCCGGCCTGCACGAGGCCGCTTAGGGGACGGGTGGGGCCGGCTCGATGACCCGCATCTGCTTCCAGCGGCCGTGACGGAACCGCAGCCAAAAGCATACTGCCATCAGAATGATGTACGCCGTGGCGCATCCCCACGCCCAAAACAGCGGCTCCCCCATCCCTGGAACACGCTGCACCAGGACTTCCCGGTAGCGGACCAACGCCCAGGTGGGCAGAACCATCACCGGCCAGGCCAGGGCGAACGTCAGGAAGCTGACAAAGCGGGTATCGCCAGCGCCGCGCAGAGCGAAGGCGAACGTCAGGTTGCCGGCGTCGGCCAGCGAATAGACCGCCACGCACGCCAGCAGCGTCGGCACCAGCCGGGCCACCTCGGCAAACAGCTCCGGCTGCTCCGACGGGGCAAACAGGGCCAGCAGATGCTGCGGAAACAGAACATAAACCGTTGCAATCACGACGATGTAGCCCAGTGCCCAACAGAAACCGAGCCAAGTGATCCGCTCGGCGTCCGCCGGCCGGTCCGCCCCCACGTACTGGCCTACGAGGATGGATATAGCCTGCCCCAGACCGATCAGCGGCAGGAAGCTGAACATGTTCAGGGTAATGGTGATGCTGGTGGCGGCCATGGCGGCGACGCCGAGCTGGCCGATCAGCAGGGTGAACAGGGTGAAGGCGAGCACGTCCAGGAACATCTGCACGCCGGCCGGGCCGCCGTAGCGGAGCAGCCGCCGCATCAGCTCCGGCTCCGGCCACCAGCCCCGCAGGGTGTGGTATAGTTCCCGTTCCCGCCGCCGCCAGAATAACCCCAGCCCCGTCACGGCCGATACCCACGCCCCGATGACCGTACCTGCGCCCGCCCCGGCGATCCCCATCTCCGGCAGGTCGCCTACGCCGAAAATCAGCAAGCCGCTGGCGGCCACATTAACCGCCGTGCCTACGGCGTCGATCCCCAGAACGATCCACGTCCGACCGCAACCCGTAAAAAAACCACTCACCGCCGCCACCAGCAGCATCGGCACCGCCGCCAGGCTCAGCCAACGCAAATAGACCGTCTCCAGAGAGGCCAGCTCCTGCGGCGGCCGCGTAACGTCCACGACCAGCGGTGCGGCCGGTCCCATCACTGCCAGGCACGCCGCACCCGCCACGACAGCAAAATACAGCCCCTGCCAGACCGCCGGACCCACCCGTTGCGGCCGGCCCGCCCCCACATACTGGGCCACAAACGTCGCTACATACGCCGCCGTCCCCTGCAACAGGCCAAATACGAGCCAAAACAGCATCATCGCCGGAAACGCCGCGGCGACCTCTGCCGGATCGTGCCACGACAGCAGCACCCGGTCCACCGTCACTTGCACGGTCGCAAAGCTCTGAGAGAGGATCAGCGGCAGGGCGATCCGCCACAGCGTGCCTCCCCCCGGCGCGGCGAGACGATCGGGGCCGGCCACACCCCCCGGCGGATCGCTCAACGGGCCGCCCCCCCCAACCGCCCCATCATCGACTTGTGTTCCGTCCTCTTTGCTCATAGATTGACAGGGATAGGAGATTTGACCCGCCGCGTCGCCGGAAGCTGTACTATTAAGACACGGAAACCCTGATACTCGGACAACAGCTATCGGAACTACGGAGATCGGAACTACGAAATATCGAATACGAAATATCGAAACTGCGGAGATCGCAACAAAGTAATAACGTATAACGCAATGACGTAACAGCGTAGCAAAACGTAATAACGTTACGTAATAGCCGGAACAGACGAGGGGCTTGCGCACGGATCCGCGTTGAGCGCGTTTGGCGGCATACATGCCGGGACGTCACGGGCAGGGACAAATCACTCCAGGGTACGGATCAAACGGATGGGGGCAGATCGCGGAGCCGGAGCTATGACGTCGCCGTGGAAGGCCTTACTGGAGCGTCTGCGGCCGCGGGCTTACGGGCGGCGGCCGCCGCTGGTGCTGATCAACGGCCTGGCCGAACAGGCGGAGACGTGGTACCGCAACCGCCGCTTCTGGTCCCGCTATTTCGAGGTGTACATGCCCAACATCCTCGCCTACGAGGGGGAGGCCTTGCACCGGCGGATCAACGAGCGGCTCCCGATCGACGTGGACTATCTGGTCCGGCAGTTGCATACATTTTTGAATGAGTTCGTGCAGACCCCGCCGTACCATCTGGTGGCCAGCAGCCTGGGGGGCAAAGTGGCGGTGGAGTTCGCCGTCCGTTACCCCGAGCTGGTCAACCGGATGGTGCTGCTGTGTCCGTCCGGCATGGGGGACAAGGAACAGTTGCCGATCATCGAGGGGGTCATGGGGCGTGATGCCCATGCGATGGTCCGCAGCGTCTTTTACCGGCCGCGTCTGGCCGACAAGGATATTCTCCGGTACTACAAGAGCAAGTTTGGCAACCGGCGGTGGAAGACCGGCCTGTTGAAAACGGTGCGTGGGACGTTAGAACATACCGTGCGTGAACGGCTACGGGAGGTACGATGCCCGTGTCTGTTGGTCACGGCAGCGGAGGATCGGATTTGTTGCCCCAAGACAGCGGAGGAGGCAGCACGGGAGCTGCCCCAAGGGTATTTTCTGAAGCTGCACAAATGCGGGCATGCCCCGCAGATCGAGAAGGCCCGGACCATCAACCGCCTGGTGGTATACTTTTTGAGCGCCCCGCGGCCCAGAGCCCGTCCGAGCTGGACGGAGCTGCTGTTGGCCCAGCCGCCGCGACTGCCGCCGCTGTAAACGCCGCCTCTACCGTAAACGGTGCCAGCCCCGTCAACGGTACAATCGCCGCCTCTACCGTAAACGGTGCCAGCCCCGTCAACGGTACAATCGCCGCCTCTACCGTAAACGGTGCCAGCCCCACCAACAGCACCCACGGCGGCCCCACCTGCAAGGGGACCGCGGTCGCCGCCAACGGCCGGCCTGCGGAAATCCCCAAGGGGCCGGACTGGTGGCTGATGGTCAAGGCATTTCTCCGTCACGGCCGGCAGATCGCTTCGGTCGCCCCCAGCTCGCGGGCAATGGCCCGGGCCGTGGCCGCCGGCATCAACTGGGCCGAGGTGCGGCACCTGGTCGAACTGGGGGCCGGGACTGGCCCGATCACCGCCGAACTGGTCCGGCACCTGCGGCCCCAGAGCCGTCTGCTGGTCATCGAGCTGGACCCGGTGCTGTGCGGGCGGCTGCGTGCCCGATTTGCCCATATACCGAACCTGGAGGTCATCCACGGCGACGCCGCCCGGCTCGAGGGGTACCTGGCGGAACGCGGCATCCGGCAGATCGACCACGTCCTGTCCGGCCTGCCGCTGCCGTCGTTTCCGCCGCCGCTGCGGGAGGAGATCCTGCAGGCCGCCGCACGGCTGCTGGCCCCCGGCGGCACCTTCCGCCAACTCACCGTCATGCCCCTGATCTACTACCGGCTCTACGCCCGCTATTTTAGCGACGTCCGCTTCCGGTTCGTGCCGTGGAACCTGCCACCGGGGGGCGTGTACATCTGCCGGGGCTTCCGGGGACTGCCGCAACCGGCTGTAACGCCCTGAGCCAATCCCAGGAATGGTTCGACGGCGGCGAAGCGACATCCCCGCGACGGGGACAAGGGCCGCCTGGATCATCGGTGAGATCGTTCATCCATCCATGCGCGGGGACGCCCCGATTGTCCGGTTCCTCAAGTCGCTAGTCGCTGCGGGCTGGAGCCGCCGCGTCGCCGACACCCTGATGGTGCGGCACGCCCATTTCCGCACCCGACAACTCGACATGCTGGACGTGGCCCGCACGCAGGAGGAGACATTGCGGCAACTGCTGCGGCGGGCCGCCGCCACCCGCTTCGGCCGCGACCACGACTTCGGCCGCATCGACAGCATCGCCGCCTATCAGGCCCGCGTCCCCTTGCGCACCTATGAGGACTTCTGGGAACAGTACTGGCGGGCGGACTATCCCCGCCTGGCCGGTCAGACCTGGCCCGACCCCTACCCCTACTACGCCCTCTCCTCCGGCACCACCACCGGGGCGACCAAATACATCCCGGTCTCCTGGGAGATGGTCCGCTCCAACCGGCAGGCGGCGTTCACCACCACCGCCCTGTTCCGGCACTGCTACCCGCAGGCGCGGCTACTGACCGGCAAGTTCTTCTTCCTGGGGGGCAGCACCGACCTGCGGGTCCAGGCCGACGGCAGCCGGGCCGGCGACCTGAGCGGGATTGCCGCGGTCGAGTTCTTAGAGCTGCTGCGGCCCTATACGTTCCCGCCGCCGGAGCTGGCCCTGCTGAGCGACTGGGAGGAAAAATCGCAGCGGCTGGCCGAACGGTCTGCAAGCGAGCCGATCACGGCGATCAGCGGCGTGCCCGCCTGGCTGCATGTTTTATTTGGCAAGCTCAAAGCGATTACCGGCCGCGCAACCATCGCTGAGATCTGGCCGCAGTTGCGCCTGGTGATCCACGGCGGCACCTCCTTCGAGCCATACCGCGAGCTGTTCCGCCGCGAAATCGGCAGCGAACTCGTCCGCTTCTGCGAAGTATACCCCGCTTCGGAGGGATTCGTTGCTACCGAGGATCCCCGCTACGGCCTGCTGCGGGTCATACCGGACCACGCCATCTTTTTCGAGTTCGTGCCGGTGGAGGAACTCTCCCGGCCGCGGCCGCGACGGGACACCTTGGCCACGGTCGAGCCGGGGATCAACTACGCCGTGGTCCTGACCACCTGTGCGGGGCTGTGGGCGTACGTTCTGGGGGACACGGTGCGGTTTGAGCGTCGGACGCCGCCGCTGTTGCGGTTCACCGGGCGGACGAAGTATTTCCTGTCGGCCTTCGGCGAGCATTTGATCGCCGAGGAGGTCGAGAAGGCGGTGGCCCGTGCGGCGGCGGCCTGCGGCGTGGAAGTGGTGGACTTCCACGTCGGGCCGCTGTTTCCGCAGCAGGCGGACCAGCCGGGGCGGCACGTGTACCTGATCGAGTGCGCGGCGGAGCCGTCGCGGCCGCACCCCCTGGCCGAGCAGATGGCCGCCCGCATCGACGCCGAGCTGATGGTCCTCAACGAGGACTACGGCCCGCACCGCCAGGGGGACCTGGCGATGGCCATGCCGCAGGTGCGGCTGGTGCGGCCGGGTGGCTTTGCGGCGTGGATGAAGGCCCGCGGCAAGTACGGCGGCCAGCACAAGGTGCCGCGGATGGACAACAGCGGCCAGTTGACCCGCGAGCTGATCGAGTGGTTCGACGCTCACGGCGGCTGGGCCAGCGAGACAGAACCGTCTACGTCATCCAACCGCTCGAGCTGATGGCCGCGGGACACACGCGCGATGGCGATGCTCCAACGGGGGCAGTACCGCCGGGCCAGGGCGCGGGCCGACTCTTCGTCCGGCAGCAGGGCAAAGACGGTCGGCCCCCAGGAGCTTTGACCGACGCCGCGAATGCCCCGCTGCCGCAGCTCGGCAATACAGGCGGCGATCCGCGGGTCGGCATACGGCCCCCCTTGGGCGGCGGCAAACGGCTCCCCGGCCCGACGGTTGTACTCGTGCACCGCCTCAGCAAAGACGGCAAAATCCCCCGCCCGCGCCGCCGGAACGATCACCTCCCGCATCAGCCGCCGCAGCGGCTCGGCCGGGCTTGCGGCCGCCGTGGCAAATGCTGCCTGTTCGCGCGACCCATGCCAGCCGCTCCCCTCCTCCGGACGCACCGGCCACAGCAGCACCACCCGCCACTGCGACGGCAAGGCCACGTGCTCCTGAAGCGGGGCGACCGGCTCATCGGCTGTCTTGCCGCACTCGGCGATCAGCCCGCCGTGCACAAACCCGTGCACCCCGACCGCCGAACGCTGCCCGCGGCCGATCCCCGCCGCCAACGTGGTCACCGGCCACTGCTCCAGACCGGCGGCAACTGCCAAAATGCGGGCCACCGCCAGGCCCAGTTGCGTGCCGGTACCCAGGCCAATGTGTTCCGGCGGCGCCTGCTCGACTAGCAGGTGGTACGGTTGCCGCAACGGTTCCGGCAGGAGAGCCTCTAGCCGCAGGGCAAACTGCTGAGCCCGCTGGGCGTGCCGCCCCTCTACCCGCCGCAGCTCCGCCGGCCGCCAGGTCACCACCACCCCGGGCCGGTCGATCATCAATCCCAGCCCGCCGTAACATCGCTCCCCCGCCGCGGGCGACGTCCCGGCCGCCGGCACCTGCAACAGCCCAAAATGCAGACGGCTCGGCGCCCGCAGCCGCAGCATCATCCCCCCTCCGCCGGTCCGGCCCCACCTTGCCGGCACCGTTCCAACTGTGCCTCCAGCAGGGCCATCGCGGCCTGCTCCTGGGCGTCCCCCGTCTTGTCCACGATTACCCGCAAGCGGCGGTACTCCGCGGCCACCTGCTCCAGCGGCAGCAGGTGCAGCCGGCTCGCTAGGATGGCTCCCTCGACCAAGGCATGCCGGGCCCGGTTGAAGCCTAAGAAGTCCCGCCCGCGGCCGCGGTGCCTGACCTCCGCCCGCATCTCCACCCGCTCGTGCCGGTCGTCGATATCCACGACGACAAACTCATACCAGCGGCAGCAGTCCTGCAGGACGTAGCCGCGCACGCACTCCGCCGGCCGCAGCGGCGGCAGCTCCGGCAACGCCCCAATTACTACCCGCACCAGCAACGCCGCGTCGTCGGTCACGTGGAACACCCCCTGCGGATGGTCCCGCAGGTGTTGATACGTGCGGGAGCTGGCAAACGGCCGCAACACGAAGCGGGACTCGTCGCCGGGGACAAACCGCGGCCCCATCGCCGCCAGATGCGGCGTGCCGTCGGCCGCACAGGTCGTCACCAGTCCTTCAATGATCATCGCCGCTTTTCCGGCTGCTCGGCGAGAGCGGGGACTGCCATCGCCGGCTCTGTCGGCCGCGTCGCCGCTTGCGTCGCCGACCGCTCGGGCTCCAAAGCTAGCAGCAGCCCCGCCGCCTTGTGCAGTGTCTCCTCGTACTCGCGGGCCGGCTCGCTCTCGGCAACGATCCCGCCGCCGACCGGAAACTGCACCCAGCCGCCCGCCGCCGTTATCGTCCGGATCAAGATGCTGGTGTCCATCGCGCCGTCGAAGCCGAGCCAGCCCAGGCAGCCGCAGTAGGGACCGCGGACGGTCGGCTCCAGCTCGGCGATGATCTCCATGGCCCGGACCTTCGGGGCGCCGGTGACCGATCCGCCGGGGAACGCCGCCATCAGCAGCTCGACCGGGCCGACCCCCGCGCGGAGCCGACCCCGCACCTCCGAGACCAAATGGTGCACCTGCCGGAACGTCTCGACCTCGCAGACGCGGCTGACCCGGACGCTGCCAAAGACGCAGACTTTGCCCAAGTCGTTGCGGAGCAGGTCCACGATCATGACGTTTTCGGCGCGGTCTTTGGGACTGGCGGCCAGCTCGGCGACCAGTGCGGCGTCTTCGGCGGACGTGCAGCCACGCCGCCGCGTCCCTTTGATCGGGCGGGTGACGACGCTCCCGTCGCGGCTCAGCCACAGGAAGCGTTCCGGCGAGGCGGAGAGCACCTGAAAGCTCCCGCCGTCGCAATAGGCGGCAAACGGGGCGGGGCTACATTGCCGCAACCGGCGGTACAGCTCCCAGGGGGGCTCCTGCAACCGGGCCAGCAGCCGCTGCGACAGGTTGACCTGGAAGCAGTCCCCGGCGTGGACGTACGCCACCGCCCGGGCCACGGCGGCCTCGTAGCCGGCGCGGTCGAAGTTGCTCCACACACCGGGCCAGCCGGGCAACGGATGCCGCGGCGCCCGCAACGGTAGCGGCTCGGGTACGGCTATCGTCGGCGCGCTGGCCATCTGCTGCGTCCGCACCGGCCCGGCCTGCAACAGGGCAGCGACAATCCTCCGTCCTTGCCCGTCGCCGCTGTAGTCCACCAGCCATGCCCGGCCCAACGCATGGTCGAACGCCAGCACCCACTCGTATCGCCCCACCGCCACATCGGGCAGGCCGAACTCGTCGTAACGGGCCGGCGGGACCCGCTCCAGCTCGCGGTGCAGGCCGTAACCGAACAGTCCGGCCCAGCCGCCGCGGAACGGGGGCAGCTCCGGCGGCAGGTCCGCGGCATGGACTGCGAAACGGTGCCGGTCCTGCTGATAGGCGTGCCGGAAGGCGGCCCAGCAGCGGTCCGCTCCGACCCAGCCCAAAAGCCACTGCGTCGGTGCGGCCATCACGTACGAGTAACGGCCACGCTCGGGGTGCGCGGCGGACGAATCAAAAAACAGCAGATGGGGCAGTCGCCGCAACCGCTCGGCCGCCCACAGTGGCTCCGGCGGCGGCAGCAACTCCCACACCCGCGGGCCGCCTGCGGATATCGGCACCGCCCGCCACTCCCCGTCCCAGCCTGCCGCCGGCAGCGTCGTGTCATCGGTCGTGCTCATCTCTCCGTTGATCTATACGATGCCGTGCTCGACGGTGAGACAGAACACGACGCCGTCGATCGGGGACATGCCACGCCCGACGCTGCGGCGGGACGCCACGCCGTCGCTCTGTGCGATGCCGCGACCGGCACTGCGGCGGGCCCATCACCGTTGATCCATGCGATGCCGCAACCGGCGGTGAGACGCAACGCGATCGATACGCGCGGCGATCCAGACAACCATCACTTCGCGGCCATTTCCTGCAACAGCTCCTCCACCGCCTTTTCCAGGGCCATGCCGCGGAGGTGCTTGTAACGGATCACCCCCTTGGCGTCGAGGACGAAGATGGTCGGGACGTACCGGATGCGGTATTTGTCCATGGCGGCCCCTGTGGTGCCGCCGTTCCACCAGTGCACCCAGGTCATCTTCATCGCGCGAACAAAGAGGCTGACGACCTCCTTTTTTTGGTCGCAACTGAGGCTGATCAGCACAAACGGCTTGTCCTGGAAGCGTTCGGTCATTTCCTGCAAATGCGGGATCATCTCGCGGCAGGGGCCGCACCAGGTGGTCCAGACGTCCAGGACGACGACCTGGCCGCGGTAGTCGCTGATCTTGACCTTTTTGCCGTCGAGGTCCTGCACTTCCACATCGGGCAGGACCTTGCCCACCACCAGGTGATCGAGGAAGTAGAACGGCTCGGCGGCGGCCTGGGCAATGGTCTTGGAATACGGCGGCGGCAGGGCTACATCGCCATAGTCGCGGACTACCTGTTGCAGTTGTTCGCGGATCGCCGCGAACGCCGCCGACCGCTTGTCCAGCAATTGCTTCGAAGTAATCATGCGTTGGTCCGTTTTTTCGATCTGCACGACCAGCCACAGAAATGTCGCCGCACCTTTGACCGACCGATCCGTTGCCTGGTCCTTGAGAGTCTCCAGCAATTTTTGGATACTCTTTCTTCGTTCCGGAAAAGCTTCCGGATTCGCTTGCTGCACTAGCGTCAGTATTAACTGCGGATGCGAGGCGTGATGCTGCCCGAGCAGCTCCACCGCCCGCATGCCGACCGGTCCGTCGTCGTCTAGTATCATCGCCTGCACCAGCGGCTCAAACGCTTCCGGCCTGTGGGCGTCGTTGCCCACCAGGGTCAGCATCCGCTCGGCGAATTTGGGATGCAATTGCTGCATTTCCTTCCAAATCGCCCGGCTTTCTTCGTCTGTTGATGCGTTGCGGTAGCGTTCCCGCAGTTGCTGGTAAGTGGTGTCGTACTCCTTTTGCAGCTCGGCATAGCGGGCCGCCAGCGACGTGGGCGGCTCGGCCTTTTTCGGCGGACCCCCGGACGGCTCCTGCACCCCTTGCAGGGTTCCCACGCACACCAGCACCACCGCGACTAACCACCAGCGATGCATGGCCACTCCTCCCTACCTACATGTCCTAACGTGTTTGACATGTCCCCACCTACCGGATCGACAGGACCTGCAATCTGTACCTACCTGACCGACGGGATCGGCACCCTACCGGATCGACAGGATCGGCACCCTACCGGATCGACAGGATCGGCCCCTACCTACCAGATGGGTAGGATCGGCACCCTACCGGATCGACAGGATCGCCGGCTGCGGGTCGCGATCGTTAGCCCGATGCAGACGACTCAATTGTAACCGATGATTTCAATTACAATCAATGATTGAATCACAATCCATGTCCTACTTGTGTTCAGCCTGCCGCACCCTATTTCAGTTCAGCCTGCCGCACCCACTGTTCGACCACTTGGTCGAGCGTGGCGTTATCCGGCCGGCCGATCCATACCTGCCGCAGGATGCCCTCGTGGTCGATCAGCAGCAACGTCGGCAGGACGTCCACCCCTAGGGCGCGGCCCGCCGGCCCCTCGATGCCGTCGAACCAGTGCACCCACGGCAGCGGCGTCTGCCGCAGGAACTCTTCCAGCGTCTCCCGCTGCGGGTCGCAGCTCACCCCGACCAGCACGAACGGTCGGCCCTTCAGGCGTTCGACCATCTCCCGCTCGTGGGGAATCATCGCCCGGCACGGGCCGCACCAGGTGGCCCAGAAATCGAGCAGCACGACCTGACCGCGGTAGTCCGACAGCCTAGCCGGCGTGCCGTCCAGCAAACGCCCTTCCAGTTCGGGCATCGGCTGGCCGATGGCTAGTTGCCTGCCCAACGGTCCGGTCAATTGTTCCACCCCCGGGCGGGGGCGTGGTCCGGGCCGCGATTCGGGCCGCCCTAAGTACACCACAACCCCGGCGACGCCGATCCCAATCGCGACCAGGGCAAATATTAGGTAACGCATGACACAACTCCGGGGCCGTGTGGGAACAGGCTGAGACCGCCCGGCCGCTTGCGGGTCACGCAGGCCAGCATCCTGAAGATATATGCTAACAGGGGTCGCCACGGCCGTATTCGCCGCAGCCGGCTGTGGGAAGATTACTTTTACCGCACGGAAATTTTGTTGTGATATTTCCGCTGACTTTTGGTATGCTGGAATCAACCAGAAAGTATCGGTTATGAGTTCATTTATACCTAATATGCACCATAGAGAGCCATTTGGCAAGTCAAAAATGGTGAAAAAATGATCAGACACGTTTGTGGGAAACCATGGTGCCCGTGATGCTGCCGCGCGGGACAGCAGCAGGGAGGGTAATGGGCATGACTTCGCCGGCACCAGAACCGACGGTGACGATGCGGCCGTACGAGGCGGCGCGGCTCGAGCTGAATCGCGTCGTGGATGACGCCCAACTGTCGTTGATCGCGGCGTTGCGGCGGATCTGCGCGATCGCCGCGGACACCTTGCAGGTCGAGCGGGTCGGGGTATGGCTCCTGAGCGATGACCACGCGTTGGCGCGGTGCGTCAACCTGTATGAGCGGTCACAGCGTCTGCACGGGCTGGGGCCGAACCTGGTAGTGGCGGAGTATCCGATTTACTTTGGAGCGTTGCGGCAGCGGCGGGCCTTGCCGTGCGAGCTGGTACAGTCGGATCCCCGGGCGGCCGAGCTGCGGGAGAGCTATCTGGTGCCGCTGGGGATCACCTCGATGTTGGACGTGCCGCTACTGCGTGGCGAGGAGCTATTGGGGGTGGTCTGTCATGAGCACGTGGGGCCGCCGCGGGAGTGGACGACAGAAGACCGGGACTTCGCCATGGCGGTGGGGGACGCGGTCGGCTACCGTCTGAAGCTGGCCGAGGCGCAAGCGGCGGCGGCGACGGCCCGCGAGCGGCCGGAGCTGTTTCCCGAGGGGGACCGTTTCCAACTGGTCGGACGGTTGGCCGCGGGCGTGGCCCACGACTTCCGCAACCTCTTGACAGTGATCATCGGCAACGCCGCCCTGTTGCTACGCCACCCGCAACTGACCGACGAGATGCGGGCCCGCCTCCAGCAGATCCTGGACGTCGGCGAACGCGGCACCGAGCTGGTCCGCAACCTCCTCGAATTCGGCCGTGACCCAGCCGGCACGCCCCGCGTCCTTCCCTTGGCCGATGCGATCAGCCGCTTCCTGCCGCTGATCCAGTCCGGCCTCGGTTCCGCCTGGAATCTGGTTTTCCGTTCCGAGGCCGGCAGCATCCGCGTCCTGATCGATCCGTCCCACCTTGAACGGATTGTGCTGAACCTGCTACTCAACGCCAAGGAGGCGATGCCCCGCGGCGGCACCATCGAAGTCCGTCTGACGACCCAAACGACCAGCAACGGGACGGCCCCCGCCGGGGAATACGCCTGCCTGGAGGTCCGCGACCAGGGGGGCGGCATTCCGCCGGGACAGATCGAGCGGATCTTCGACATCGGCTACACGACCAAAGGCAGCCACCAGGGCGGCGGCCTGGGACTGGCCATTGTGCGGCGGCTAGTCGAGCGGGCGGGAGGGTTCATCCGGGTCCAGAGCACTCCCGGCGAAGGGACGACCATGCAGGTATTCCTGCCGCGGGTCAGCCATTAGCCTCGCCGCAATGTCAGGGGCTTTGGCATTCATCGTCCGTTGGGGTAGCGCTAGTTGGGGGATCAGCGGTCTGGCCATCCACCGTCGCCGCGGAATATGGGGCAGCGACGAGCCCGCCACCGTCCGACAGGCCACAGCTAGTCCGCAGCCCAGTTCGGCCACCGTCAATCCCCCCGCAATCGGGCGACGGCTGCCCGAGGAGCAACGGCTAATCCGCGGCGTGCGGCTCGAAGCGAGCCGTCGGCTCGACCAGACCGGCCCGGGCGTCGGCCGGGCGACCGTCGCAGCGGTAATCGACTTGGGCGCCGCCACGGACGGCTTCGACCCAAAGCTGGCCCCCCTCCTCGAGGTGTACGCTTAGGCGGGTGCCCGGATCGCGAACTGTCCCCTCGACACGGACCTGGCGGGCGGTCACCTCGACGCGGGCGGCAGCAGCAATGAGGGGTTGCGGCGCGTTTGCGGGACGGTGTCCGCCGAAGCGGACCAGGCCGCCGGGGGCGTGAATGGTCAGGCGGGCGCGGTCACGGACATGGCCACGCACACTCACAACTCCTTGTGGGGCAAAGACTTTCAGCTCGGAGCCGCCGTCCAGACCGCCGACGAAGACGCTGCGGACCTCTAGGCCGCTGGCGTCGATATGGGCCTGGGCGGACAGGCCGGGGATACGTAGCTCGCGGATCCGGCCACGCAGGACGACCTGCCCGCCGCGGCATAGCTCCTCCGGCAAGGTATAGGAGGCGTCCGGCTGATGGAGCCAGACAGTCCGCGGCGGTTGCGACCAGCCGAGCGGCGGCGTCGCGTCCTGCCGGGGTTCGGGCGGTTCCACCCCAACCTGTTGGGGCTGGGGCGGCTGGGGCTGCGGCGATGGCCGGTTTTCAGGGGGGCGGTCCGGCGCGGCGTCGCCGTCCGATGGCCGCGGCGGCGGAGCCTGGGCCAGCTCCGGCCCGGACGGGGGGACTGGCCGCAGCGGCGGGGACACGCATTCCTCCTGCGGCTCTGGGGGGATCTGGTCCAGTTGCTGCTGGATGAGCCACAGGCCGAGGCTACCGGCGAGCAGTCCCAAGGCAAAGGCGGGCAGGTGCCGCATCCCGCGGCGGATCGCGGCGGCCGCGGCGGTCGTGACCGACCGAGCGGTTGCGGCGGGGTGTCCGCCTGCCATCGCCGCTTGCAAACTGGCCGCGTCGGCGGGAAGGTGGGCGAACGGATCCGGCGGCGGGGACGGCGGCGGGGATGCGGCCGGAACCGGCGGGGCCGTATCCGCACACACCGGGCAAGGGACGACGCCGATCTGGGCGGCCACACGGGGCAGGCCGCAGCCAGGACAAGGTTGCATTGGGGGCGTTTCCATCATTCTCCCTCGCCATTTGCCCGATCCGCCACGTTATTTGCCCGGCCTGTCTCGATATTTCCTCGAGCCACCACGATATTTGCCCGGTAATGGCCCGATAGACCTCGATATGTGAAGGCGCGGGGTGCGAGCGGGATCATTTCAGAGACCATGTGAACCGCTTGTGCCGTGAGAAGGGGGTTGTGCCGGACGGGGCGGCGGCAACGTTTCCGGCAGCAAGGCGGGGGGCAGGAGCGGCATGCCTCCTTTTGCGGCCGGCCCTTTCTTTTTGTCCATCTTTTTCTCGGGCGGCGGCCGGAAGGCGGCCCAGAACCGTACGGCGTGACTGCGCAGATTGGCGGCCGGACCACGCACTTGCAATACAAATAGCCGATCGCCAATGATGTAGAAGCGGGCCAGGGTCTGCTCGCCCCTCCCGACGATCGACACCTCCCGCGCCTGCCACGGCGGCAGCTTCAGCCGGCTATCCTCCGCCGCCGATGCCCCGGCCTGTCGCCGCAGGTGGTCCTGCATCTCGTCCAGCACCGTCTCGGCGGCCTTTCCCGCCAACCGCTGCCCCAAGCTGACCATCCACAGCTCAAAGACCGTCTGCTCCTTGTGCCAACGGCTAGTATAACGCAGCAGAGGCAGGGTTTTATTCTGTATGACGATCTCGCTGGCATGGATCCGCACCTGACCTGGCATCTCGATGCTGAATGCGGCGGTCGGATCGCTATGCCAGCTCCAGATACTGCGGCGCAAGGTGAACATTTCGGCGTCGTTGCGGCCGCGGGTGGTGAAGGCCTGAGGCCGACTCCCCCCCATGCTCAAGCACACGACCAGCTCGTCGCCGTCCAGTTTGTAAATCCCGTAGGCGGTGTGGCCGCGGATGCTCAGGTCGATCGTCTTGGGGGAGGACTTCGGGTTGAGCACGTAGCCGAACTCCAGCGGCGGGTTGAACCCCTCGCGCAATATGACTTTGTCGGAGGTAAAAATGAAGCTGCTGAAGCGATAAGACTTGTCGAGGTCGGGCCGCCCGCCGGTTTCCAGGCCGACGACGTCCCAGACGCCGAGGATAGCCTGCTCGTCCGGCGGCGGCGCGGGTGTCTGCCCGGAGTTCTGCCCTGGCGGCTGCCCCGCCAAGGTCAGCATCCCCGCGACGGAGACATGCCAGGCGAGCCAGGTTACAACTGTCCTCCGCATAAGAAGTTACGTCACCAATGGAAGTTACGTCACCAACGAAAGTTACGCCCACAATATAACCAGTTAGGCCACCCATGGGGCCGCATCGCCAGCGGCTGATCCTCTCGCGGCGGCGGGCCGATCCCGACCCGACTCGGGCGACCGCGACCATCCCGACTCGGGTAACTGCGACCATTATAACGGCCGCAACGGTTCCACGATAGGGGCAACAGGCGTGCGGAACCGACCCACTCGCTCACGCCGGAGGTTGCGGCGATGGGGCGGACGGGCCCGGCCATTGGGCGATGACCCGCCGCACCAGCCGCCGCAGTTGCGGCTCGGCCGCCGCCGCCGTGCGGATGATCTCCGGCAACGCCACCGGCTCCAACGCGTCCGGCAGGCACATGTCGGTGATCACGGAAATCCCCAGCACCCGCAGGCCGGCGTGCACGGCGACGATCACCTCCGGCACCGTGGACATCCCGACCACGTCCGCCCCGATGCCCCGCAAAAACCGGTACTCCGCCCGCGTCTCCAGGTTCGGTCCGGCCACCGCCACAAAGACCCCCTGATGGCAGACGATCCGCTCCTCCAGGGCGATCTGCCGGGCCAGGGCCAGCAGCTCGCGGTCGTAGGCGTAGCACATGTCCGGGAAGCGGACGCCGAGCCGCTCGTCGTTGGGGCCGATCAGCGGGTTGTCCCCCATCAGGTTGATATGGTCCTCGATGAGCATCAGCTCCCCTTTGCGCCACTGCGGGTTCATGCCGCCGCAGGCGTTGGAGACGATCAGTCCCTCGGCCCCCAAGGCCTTGAAGACCCGCACGGGGAAGGTGATCTGCTGCAGGCTGTAACCTTCGTAGTAATGGAAGCGGCCCTCCATGACGGCCACCGGCCGCCCTTCCAGCAGGCCGCAGACGAGCTGCCCCTTGTGGGTCGGCGCCGTGGACCGCGGAAAATGCGGAATCTCCGCATACGGGATCACCGCCTCGGCGGCCACCTCCTCCGCCAGGCCGCCCAAGCCGGTCCCCAAGACGATCCCGGCCACCGGTACCCGCTGCCAGTGCCGGCGGACCAACGCCGCCGCTTCCTGGATCTGCTCGTACAGGCCGCTCATGAGACGTTCCTGAGATGTATGTTAGATACTAACGTTCTCGTCAACCCTGTAGGATACCCCTGCTGCTGCGTCGTTACTTGCATGTTGGCCGGCGGCCGCCGCGGCGGCAAGGGCGATCCCACCTCCGGCCTGTCCCCCCCGCCGGTCGTGATGGTAGTACTCGTGATGGTAGTACTCGTGATGGTAGTACTCGTGATGGTAGTACTCGTGATGGTAGCGCTACCGCGACCCCGTATAAAATGTATGTAACTTACCCCGGCCCTACGGCGGGGAAGCCTCGGAAACATTAGCTCCGGAATGATCATAGTCATCATTCCGGAAGGGGATCATTGGCGCGATCGCGCCCGGGCCGTGCTGGCCGGCCAGGAGTGCGGATCACCGAACGGGGACAAACCGGGGGGCGGATCACCGACACGGGGAACGGGTTGTGGCCGTCAATTTGCCGCCGCAGTACCACGACGCGGAGGAGCGGTACCGTAAGGCCCGCACGCCGGAAGAGAAGCTGGCGGCGTTGCGGGAAATGTGGGTCATCCTGCCCAAGCACAAGGCCAGCGAGAAGCTGCAGGCCGAGCTGAAACGCCGCATCTCCGAGCTGACCGACCAGATCGAGCAGGCCCGCACGGCCCCGAAGCGGAGCGGTCATGCCAGCCACAAAATCCCGCGGCAGGGGGCCGGACAGGTGGTGCTGCTCGGGCCGCCGAACGCGGGCAAGTCCCGCCTTTTGGCCGCCCTGACTCAGGCCACGCCCACCGTGGCCCCCTACCCCTTCACCACCCGTGAACCGATCCCCGGTATGATGGACTACGAAGATGTCCGCGTGCAACTGATCGACTTGCCGCCGATCACCGCCGATCATTATGACCACTTTTTGACGGACATCACTCGCACGGCGGATGCGGCCCTGCTGTTTGTGGACCTGTCCGACGACGACGGCCCGGCGGCAACCCTGGCGGTGGTCGAACGGCTGCGTCAGGCCCGTCGCGAGCTGCGGCCGCCGCACGCCCCGCCCCCCGAGGAGCCGGCGGTGGCCGCCCTGCCGACCCTGCTGGTGGCCACCAAGGCGGACGCCGAGGCCGCCGACATCCGCCTGGCCATCGCCCGCGAAGTCCTCGGGGACCGCTGGCCCTGGCAGGTGGTCTCCGCCGAACGCGGCGAGGGGCTAAACGAGCTACGCCAGGCCATCTTCGCGCTGCTGGACGTCGTGCGTATCTACACCAAGCAGCCGGGCCGGCCCCCGGACTTGTCCCAGCCGTTTACCCTACCGCGGGGCAGCACCGTCGCCGACCTGGCCGAACACATCCACCGCGAGCTGGGGGAGAAGGTCAAGTCGGCCCGGGTGTGGGGGAGTGCCGCCTTCGCCGGCCAGACGGTCGGCCGGGACTACATCCTGCAGGACAAGGACGTCGTGGAACTGCATGCGGCTTAAGGAGTTACGTGATTGTGACGCCGAATGCGGCCTAAGGGGTTTCATCTTGCAGCACCGCATGCGGCCTAAGTGGTCCGCATTGTGGAACTGCATGCGGCGTAAGAAGTTACGTAACAGACAGGGGGAACCATGCCGCCATCGGCCCAGCGGAAGCGTCAGGAGCGAAGCGGCCCGCCGCCCGACCCGGCCACACCGCCGCCCGGCGACGAATGGCTGGTCCGCTACGGGGCCATGCGCCTGTACGGCCTGTTTACGCCGGAAGCTCCCCTGGCCGTCAGTCGCGGCGCCGCCGTGATCGTCGCCACCGATCGCGGCACGGAGCTGGGCACCGCCCTCTGCCCGGTCACGCCAGCGGTGGCCACCGCCATCCCCGACCCGACCCGCGGCCGCCTCCTCCGCCTGGCCACGCCCCAAGACCACGCCCACGCCCAGGCCCTGCGGGCCCGCCGCGACCAAGACTTCGACGCCGCCGTCCAACTGATCCGCCAGCACCACCTGCCCATGCAACTGGTGGACGTCGAGCGGCTCTTCGGCGAAGAGCGGATCATCTTCTACTTCCTGGCTGAGCAGCGGGTCGATTTCCGCGCTCTGGTCCGCAGCATGGCCCGCGAGTTCCGCTGCCGCATCGAGCTCCGGCAGATCGGGGTACGGGACGAGGCCAAGCTGCTGGCCGACTACGGCGACTGCGGCAAACCCGTCTGCTGCAACACGCACATGATCGCCATGCCGCCGGTGACCATGCGGATGGCCAAGCTGCAAAAGGCGACGCTCGACCCGGCGAAAATCTCTGGCCGCTGCGGCCGGCTCAAATGCTGCCTCCGCTTCGAATACGAGGTCTACGAGGAGCTGGCCGCCCGCCTCCCCGCACCTGGCACGGTGGTCGAGACGAGCAAAGGCAAGGGACGGGTCATCGAGCAGGAGCTCCTGGCCCAGCGGTTGCTGGTGGAATTCGAGGACGGCCGCCGCATCTCCGTGCCGCTGGAGGAGGTCCGCCCCGCCGCGACCGACGCGGAGAGCCCCCGCCGCTAGCGGCATCGGCAACGCCCGGCCCGGCCGAGCGGGGAAACCAGCGGCGACCGACCGCCGCAGGTATGCGTTTTTGACATCGGCGACGCCCGACCCGGCCGTGCCCGTCCGAAATGGAAAACAACCTGTGGCCCTTTGCCGGCCGCCCGGTGCTACGGAATCTGTGGCCCTTGACTGGCCGGTACCGGCCGGCGACGAACCCAAACCGACCCGCGAACCGTTGCCGGCCTACCCGACCGTATAACAATCCTGTAGCGGATAGCTATAACAAAACCTGCAGTGGCCGCCGTGCCCGCCACCGTTGCGGCGACGCCCGGGCGGCCGCAGGAGTTAGCCTGACCACCCGGCACCGGACGGTACTCACGCCGTGAAAGCACACATTTGGGAATTGTGGCAACGCGAGCAGCGGTATGCCTACGAGGCCTACGAGTTCGTCTGCGACGCCGTCCGCTTCACCCAGCAGATGCTGGAACGCCGCGGCGAGGACGAAGACGAACGCCATGTCACCGCCCGCGAGCTGCTCCACGGCCTGGTCGTCCTGGCCGTGCACCAGTTCGGCATGCTCGCCCCTGTGGTCTTCAAAATGTGGAACGTCCTGACCACCGACGACGTCGGCCGCATCGTCTACCAACTGATCGACATCGGCGAGCTACGGCGGTCGGAGCGCGACCAGCCGGAAGACTTCCACAACGTCTTCGATCTGCACGAGCAGTTGCGGCAACGGTTCACCCTGAAACTCGGACCACGGGCCGCCCTTCACCCGCAGGAGCCGAACTGATGCCGCCGCGCTGGCGATGGTGGGCCACCCTCCTGGCCGCCGCCCTGTGGCTCGTCTGGATCCTCTGGTTGGGATACGCCGCCGTGACCAAGGAACGCGGCCCCATCCTCTCCCGCCTGCAGGTAGCCGCCGCCACCCACGCCGTAGTGGCCGACATCGATGCGGATGAGCAAGGCCGGCCCCGCTCGCAGTTCCAGGTGCGGCAATGGCTCAGCCCCCCGCCCTCGCCGCAGCCGGACCGCATCGAGGTGCCGGAGCTGCTCCGCGCCCGCGGCTGGACCGGCCCCGGCCCCTACCTGCTGCTGCTGGAAGGCCCCGCGCCGACCTCGCCGGAATCGCCCCAGCCGCCTGTCTTCCACCTGGTCGGGCCGCAGCGGGTGCCGGGGCTCGACCGCGCCGGACCCGAACCGACCATCTACCCCTGGACCGACTCGATCCGCCGGCAGTGGGAACGCCGCCAGCAGTGGTAGAATCGCCCTAAATCTAAGGTAAAATCGCCCTATATTTGCCAGCAAGCAGTACTATCAACAGGACTTCAAAGCCGGCAGCAGGTTCGCAGGTACCCACCGCTAGCTGTATTAGCGGGGACGGATCAGCCGCAACCGCTAGCTGTATTAGCGGGGACGGATCAGCCGCAACCGCTAGCTGTATTAGCGGGGACGGATCAGCCGCAACCGGAGGCCCATTCATGCCATCAGGAACGCAAGACCGACTTATGCCAGCAGGAATGCATCTCCATGGTCACCGTCGCAGGCGGAAGCGGGCCCTGGCCGCGCTGCTGCTGGCGGCGACGCTGGCGGCGGGCTTGGCCGTAGCCCAGGAGCAGTCCCCTCCCGCCCGCCTGCCGCGGGACCGCCTGCTGCTGTACCGGACCGATACCGGCGAGGTGCGGGAGGCCAAAACCGTGGCGGAGTGGCAACGTCGCCGGGCGGAAATCCTCCGCGGCATGGAGGCGGTCATGGGCCGCCTGCCCGGGCCGGAACGCCGCTGCCCCCTGGAGGTGCAGGTCGAGGAGGAGGTTGAAACGCCCAAATATGTCCGCCGCCGCATTACGTATCAGTCCGAGCCGGGTTGCCGCGTGCCGGCGTACCTGCTGATCCCCAAAGCGGTGCTGGCCGACAAGGGCCGCCGCGCCCCGGCGGTGCTCTGCCTGCACCCGACCGACAACGCCATCGGCCATGGCGTGGTGGTCGGCCTAGGGGGCAAGCCCAACCGGGCCTACGCCGCCGAGCTGGCCGAGCGCGGCTTCGTCACCCTCGCCCCGAACTACCCCCTGCTGGCCCGCTACCAGCCCGATCTGCGCCAACTCGGCTGGGACAGCGGCACCCTCAAGGCCGTCTGGGACAACATCCGTGGCCTGGACTACCTGCAGTCCCTCCCGTTTGTCGACGGGCGGGCCTTCGCCGCCATCGGCCACTCCCTCGGCGGGCATAACTCCGTGTTCACCGCCGTGTTTGACGACCGCCTCCGGGTCGTCGTCAGCAGTTGCGGCCTCGATTCGTTCCTCGACTATTACAATGGCGACGAGAAGAACTGGCAGCCCGAGCGGGGCTGGTGCCAAACCCGCTACATGCCCAAGCTGGCGGCCTATCGCGGCCGGTTACAGGACATCCCGTTTGACTTTCACGAGCTGATCGCCGCTTTGGCGCCGCGGCACGTCCTGATCGTCGCCCCGCAGCGGGACAGCAACTTCCGCGTCGACAGCGTCCGGCGGATCGTGGCGGCGGCCCGGCCGGTGTTCGCCCTCTACGGCCACCCGGATCGCCTCCAGGCGGACTACCCTGACGCCGGACACGACTTCCCCGATGCCCAGCGGGAAATGGCGTACCGGCGGATCGCCGAAGTCCTTCAGGGGCACCGTTAAAGTGCTTCAGCCGCAACATCAAGCTGAATAAAGACTTACGAACCGCCGCAGGACGCACCCCTCAGTGCGGTGTCCGACAGGCGGCGTCCCCGACGACGATGCGGTTGACCAAAATCCGCATGCCGCTGCGTCGGCTCACCTCGTGGTACGCAATCTGCTTGCCGTAGTACGAACGGGCCCGGCCGTGCAGGACCAGGCCGCCGGACGTTTCCACTATCTCCAGCTCGTGCAGGTGGCACCGCTGGGTCCGGAGAACGTCCGCGGCGATCCGTCGCAATGCGGCGCGACCGGCGGGATCAACCGTGGCGGGCTGGCTATGGCTCATACGGAGTCACTAACGGTAACGCCAGGTAGCGGGCAGCGAGGGAGAAACGTTGCTGCCAACTGGTCGCTGTGGGTAATGGATTGCAAAAAACATGCCGTTGTGGTACCGCCAAAATCGATTGTGCGGCGCTCAGACGGTCGACACGAGGGGCTGTAGCCCTCCAAGTGTGTCAATTCCGCACAGACGAGGATTGACACATGCGACCAAATGGACACAATAGGAGAAGCAGAGGTGGATCAAAGGGTTTCAGAAACTCTTTCCGCGGACGGACCAAGCTGCAGGTCATTCGTGCAAGGATTGATCAGCCCGGAGCAATTGGCGGACATCCTCGATGTGGCCGAAGACGGAATCATTTCCATCGACGCGGCCCAACGGATCGTGCTATTCAACCGGGGTGCGGCCCGCCTGTTCGGTTACGAGCCGGCCGAAGTCCTGGGGCAGGACCTGAACATATTGCTCCCGGAAGCGTACCACGCGAGCCATCCGCGGGAGATCGCGGCGTTCGCCCAGTCCCCCGAGACGACCCGGCGGATGGCGGCCCGGCGGCTGGTCCATGGCCGTCGCAAGGACGGCAGCGTCTTCCCTGCCGAAGTCACCATCGCCAAGGTGCACCGCGGCCAGCAACTGCTGATGATCGCCATCGTCCGCGATGCCGAAGAACGATACCGCTACGAAGAGGGGCTGCGGCGGCTCAACGCCGAGCTGGAAGAACAGGTCCGTGCCCGCACCGCCGAGCTGGCCGCAAGCCATGAGCAGTTGGTGCACAAAACCGAGGAGCTGCAGCAGACCACCCGGCAACTGTGGCAGGCGGCCCGCTTGGCTGCAGTGGGGGAGCTGGCCGCTAGCATCGCCCACGAACTCAATAACCCCTTGGGTACCATCAGCTTACGGCTAGAGGGGGTCCTGGCCAAAACCCCCGCCGACGATCCCCGCCGCCGCGCCCTCGAAATCATCGAGGGGGAAGTGGAGCGGATGTGTCAGTTGGTCGCCAGTCTCCTCCAGTTCAGCCGGCCCGGCAGCAACCAGGTTTCCACCGTCGTCTTGGCCGAAGAGATCGACAAAACGCTGGAGCTGTTCAGCCATCACCTGCGCAAGCGGCAGATCCGCATCGTCCGCGAGTACGCCCCGGACCTGCCCCACCTCTGGGCGGACCGCCAGCAGTTGCGGCAGGTGTTCCTGAACCTGTTCAGCAACGCCGCCGACGCCATGCCCCACGGCGGCTGCCTCACCCTGCGGCTCCGCCGCGGCAACCTCCCCGACGGCCAGGCCGGCGTCGCCATCGAAGTCATCGACACCGGCGTCGGCATCCCCCCGGAACACCTCCCCCACGTCTTCGACCCCTTCTTCACCACCAAGGAAGAAGGCAAGGGGACGGGCCTGGGACTACCCATCTGCAAACGCATCGTCGAACAGCATCAGGGACGGCTGGAAATCGCCAGTCGGCCCGGCGAGGGTACCACCGTCCGCATCCTGCTGCCACTGCGTAACGAATCGCCTTCTAAAGGGTGCTAAAATATCATAAAGTCGACCGTATTATCCGCAATAGGGTTGCGGATGGCTCCAGCGGAACTTATGGACATTCATGACCGGTACGCACTCTCCCAAAGGGCGGCTGCTGATCGTCGATGACGAAGTCGAGCTGATGCGGGCCCTGTGCGACGCCTTGACCGAACAGGGGTTTGCCGCCCACGGTCTGGACAATCCGTCGCAAGTCCTTGCCCTGCTGAAAGATGGAGAATTCGACATCCTTTTGAGCGACCTAATGATGCCGCAGCTGGACGGCATCCAACTCCTCAAGCAGGCTTTCGCGATCGACCCGCAGGTGGTGGGGATCATCATGACCGGCCAGGGGACGATCCCTACGGCGGTGGAGGCGATGAAGGCCGGAGCGTTCGATTACATCCTCAAACCGTTCAAGCTGCAGCAGATTTTGCCCGTGCTGGAGCGGGGCATGGAGGTCCGCCGCCTCCGTCGCGAAAACCAGCGGTTGCGCGGCTATCTGAAGACCCTGACTTTTGAATCGCAACGTTACCGTCTGGTCGGTTCCAGCCCGCCGATGCGGAAAGTGCTAGAGATGATCGAGCGGGTAGCGCCGACGGACGCCACGGTGCTGGTCCGCGGTCCCAGCGGCACCGGCAAGGAGCTGGTCGCCCGGGCCATTCACGGCAACAGCCGCCGCCGGGACCAGCCGTTCATTGCCGTCAACTGCGCCACGTTGCAAGAAAGTTTGCTCGAAAGCGAACTGTTCGGCCACGAAAAAGGAGCCTTCACCGGCGCCGACCGGGCCAAACCCGGTCTGTTTGAAGTCGCCGACGGCGGAACCCTGTTTATCGACGAAGTGGCCGAAATGTCCCCCGCCTTGCAGGCCAAACTCCTACGCGTGCTGGAAAACGGCCACTACCGCCGACTCGGCAGCACCCAGGACCGCTACGCCAACGTGCGGGTCATCGCCGCGACCAACAAGCCGCTCGAGCAGGAGGTCCGCGCCGGCCGCTTCCGCGACGATTTGTACTATCGCCTGAATGTCATCAGCATTGTCTTGCCGCCGCTGGCGGAACGGCGGGAGGACATCCCGGAGTTGGTGGCCCACTTCCTGACCACCCGGCCGGTCGGCCCGACGCCACGGACGGTTACCCCGGAAACGTTGTCCATCCTGCAGGCCTATGACTGGCCCGGCAACGTCCGCGAGCTGGCCAACGTTCTGGAGCGGGCCCAGATTCTGGCCAGCGGCCCGGCGATCACCCCCGCGGACCTGCCCGAGGGACTGGTGCAAGCCGCCCGTGCCGCGACTCCCTCCCGCCCCATCCCCTCCGCCCTGGTCGCTGCCGACCCGCCCGGCGGGACACCTGTCGGGGCTCCCGGCGATCCGCCGCCGCTCCCCCTGGACCCTCACCAAACGCAAGATACTGAACTACATACACTTGCGGCGATGGAACGCCAACACATCTACAATGTCCTCCGCCGCTGCCAGGGCAACAAAGCCCAAGCGGCCCGCCTGCTCGGCGTCAGCCGCCGAACCCTCTACCGCCTGTTACGCAAATACCGCTTGCTGGACGAATAACCGGCCCAGGACGCAACTTGTGGACTGACAGCGACTTACCAAAAACGGAGCCGGGCCAGGATCGATGCCGCTTGCTGGACGAATAACCGGCCCAGGACGCAACTTGTGGACTGACAGCGACTTACCAAAAACGGAGCCGGGCCGGGATCACCGAGAGACGCTGCCCCACCCTCGGCTTCCCGACCCGACTGTCGCTCCCACATGAGAGGCGACGCTGCCAAACGCCCCTCACTCATTACGTTGCGCCGGCGGGGCATTTTATTTGGTCGGTCGCCGAAAAAATTTTTTTGGATCGGTATTTTGCCGGTTCCGATGAGTGGCCGTGCCGGTTCGCCTTCCTGACGATCCGCCGTGGCGGCCACCCTTGCCCCGGCGGCAGCCGCACGTATCTCCTTGTGACGTCCACATTTACCCCGGCGACGACCCATCCATCTCCCGGCGGCGACCCATCCATCTCCCGGCGGCATCTAGCCCTACCTCGTTGGCGGCCCCAGGCATCTCCCCCTCGCGGCCCGCCGGGTCAGCCGGTCGCAGGAAAAAAGGCTAGCCATCCGTATGCCGTGTCTTACGGCCCGGCGGTCAGCCAGTCGCGGGAAAACAACGCCAGGGTGATCGACTCGTAGGGGTGTTTGTCGCCGCGTTCGTAGAGGCAGGCGATGGTGCCGTCCGGCAGCACGGCCAGACAGGAGTAGGCGGCGGGGCCGGCGTGCAATGGGCGGGCGTATTTCCACGTCTGGGCGTCGTCCAGACTGAGGCGGACGGTCAGTTTCTCGCGGCGGGTACTGGCCGGGTTGGAAAAGAGGACTTCGCCGTCCCGACCCGGATACCGCAGGATGCTCGCCTGGCAAACCGGCTCGACCAAGGCCTCGTCTTCGCGGGGTTCGGAGAAGGTCTGGCCGCCGTCGGTGCTGATGGCGACCAGCCGCCGGAAACGGCCGGGGCGGTAGGTGCGGATGTTGAGCAGCACGCTGCCGTCGCGGCGTTCGATGGCCTGACATTCGTTACAGTCCGGCCCGACAGTGCCGCCGCACTGCCAGGTTTTCCCGCCGTCGTCGCTGTAAATGACGTGTGAGCCGCGAGTTTTGCCGCCATCGGCCTTGTGGTCGCAGGGGATGAGCAGGCGGCCATTGCGCAGTTGGATGCCGACGCCTGGCCCGGTGGCGTACCAGCTCCACTGCGACGGCTTGACCGCGGCGGTGATCTCGACCGGACGGCTCCAGCTCTGGCCATCGTCGCGGCTGGAGCAGACCCAGACGGTACGGGTGCCGCGGCTTTTGCCGCTGACGATCGCCGCTTCGGTGTCCTCCCCGCGGTTGTGGGTCATGAGCATCCAGATGGTGCCGGTGCGGCGATCGACGACCGGGCAGGGGTTGCCGCAGGTGTTGGGGCCGTCGTCCCACAGGACCTGCAGGCGGCTCCAGGTTTTGCCGCCGTCGGTGGAGCGTTTGTAGACCAGGTCGATGTCGCCGGCGTCGCCGCGGCCGTGCTTGCGCCCTTCGCAGAAGGCCAGGAGCGTCCCCTTGGGCGTCACCAGCAGCGAGGGGATGCGGAAGGTGTGGTAACCCTCCTGGCCGGCGACGAACAGGGGAACCTGCCGGAGTTCAGCAGCGGCGTCTGCAACGGCGGCGTCTGCAGCGATAGCGTCGGACATGTCGCCGGGCGGGGCCGCAACGGAGGCCCCAGCGGGGACCGTTAAGTGGATTCCAACGGGGGCCGCAATCAGGTCGGTCAAGAGGGCCGCTAGCAGGCCGACGCCCGCCGCTATGGCCAACGCCGCAGTGACTGTACAGATTTTGAACAGCCGACCAATAGCTGGACAAATTCTGCACATCCATCCGAGCACCGACCGACGCCACCAACGGGTACAATTGCCGCAAGCTGTGAGCGTCACCATCGGTGTGATCCTCCGTGGATGGGGGACATTTTGCTAACCTGCTGGCGCATAAGTATTTACTTTTTCGGCGGCGTCGGCGGAGTCGCTGGCGGGCGAGCGGGCGGGGCGGTCCCCGCGAGCCGGGCAATCGCCGGGGCCGGCACGGCCATCCGCAGAACCATCTGCACCGTCGGAATGGGGAGCATGGGCGGCATGGGCATGGGCGGGGCCGGCGGCGGGTCATTTCTGTCTCTCTGCCGTCGGGCGACGGATAATGGCCGGACGCCTGCTAATAGCCGGGCGGACAACCCTTTGCCTGGCCGCTCCGCCCGGGGCCGTAACAGCGCCCGCCGGCGGGCTGCTCCTCCATCATCTTGCAGTGTAAGGGTTTGCGTCGCCATACCGACCACCGCTCCCCGGCGGTCCAGCACCGGACTGCCGCTGCAGCCGCCGGCAAACTCCGCCGTCAAGCCCATCCACTCCTCCCGTTGGCCGTCCTCGCGGCGGTGGGTGCTGTAGCGGCTGACCGTGCCGGTGGTGAACACGTAAAAATTGTCGCCGGGATGGCCCAGCACGGCGACCCAGGAGCCGACCGGCGGATAGTCCCGGGCTAGGGGCAACGGCGGCAGATCGCGTGCGGCGACGCGGAGGATCGCCACGTCCGCCACCGGGTCGCCCGCCACAATTTCGCTCAGCGGATAGACCCGCCCCTGGTGATCCGCCGCGGCGAAGACCTCACCGTCCTCCAGATCTTCAAATACATGCCAGTTAGTGACCAGCAGACCGTCGTGCCGCAGTACCCAGGCGGTGGCGTACATCCCCTCCGCCCATCCCCCCTCCCCGTCCGGGTAGACGCTGCCCAACACCAGCACCGAGGGGAGGGCGAGGCGGTACACCTCTTCAGGACCAAGCTCGCGGCGGGCCGGTGGCGGCAGCTCCAGGCGAACCGGCTTGCCCCCTGCGTGCCGGGCCAGCACGGACTTGGGAGCCAGGCATTGGCCCGCCGCGGCCAGCTCGGTGAGCCGGGCGAGGAAGCGGTCGTAAAAGTCCTGGTCATCGACGAACCAGGGGTGGGGGCCGGGCGTCTGGGGGGCGGTCGCCGGGGTGGCGGGAGCAAGGGGGACCATGCGGGCCGGCGGCGGAGTGGCGGCGGGCGGGGAAGTTTTGGCCGACGGGGCGGACAGGACAGACGGGGCAAACTCCGTCGGGGCAGACGCTTCGTCCCAAACAGCGATGCCGACAGCCGGTGAGGAGGCCTGGTCCTGCTCGGCGATGCCAGCGGCCAGGATCACTCCCATCGCTGCCGCCGCTGCGATCGTCGCTGCCGCCCATCGTCCCGCCGATTGCCCACCATCACGCATGGCCCATCCCTCGGCCTAACCCTCGCTTGCCGCGGTCGCATCCGTGCGCCGCTGCCGGTGGGCAATGTACTCTTGGGCAAGCCGCTGCGTCAACTCCGGCAGGCGGTCCATCAGGCGTTTGTGCGGTCGCCGCGGCGCCCGACTGAGGGCGTACGCCGTCAACAGCGGCAAGGCAATCGTCGTGTCCACATAGCAGGTCACCGAGTCCGGCAGCTTTTCCGGATCGACCTTGCCCCAGGTCATCGCCTCGCTGGGAGTTGCCCCGGACAGGCCGCCAGTGTCCGGCCGGGCATCGGTAAACTGCAGGAAATAGTCGTGCCCCGCCTCGGTCAGGCCGAGCACTTCCTGGATCTGCGGCTCGGTCTGCAGCATGAAGTTTTTCGGGCTGCCGCCGCCGAGGATCAGCACCGAGCTGGTGCCGCCGGCCGCTTTGGCAGCCCAGACGATCGCCGCCGTCTGGTTGACGTCCCGCAGCGGGTCGATCCGCAGTTGCGAGCCTTCGAGCATCAAGGCGGCCAGGTTCATGCCGATGGAGCTGTCCCCCGGCGAGCTGGTAAACACGGGCACGCCGCAGCGGTAGCAGGCCGCCAGGAGGTTCTTGCCGCCCCGTCCGGTCTGCTGCTCCCGCTCGTTGAGGTATTGGCCCACCAGATGGTGGAACTCGGCGGTCCCCAGCGTCCGCTGGAAGGCTTCGCCGCGACAGAGCGTCCGGAAAAACTGGTCGGTCTGCAGCAGGTTCTCGTAGTCGAAGACGATGTCGTAGATGCGGATGAGCTGGTGTTCCCGCAGCTCCAGGTCCGGCAGGTGCGGCCCCGCCTGGTGCAGCTCCATGCCCAAGGCATAGTGGGTGTCGTGATACAGGTTGGCTCCGGTGGAGACGATCCAGTCGATGAAGCCGGCCTCGACCAGCGGTACCAGGCAGGAAATACCCAGTCCGGCGGGGGTGAGGGCGCCGGAGAGGGCCAGGCCGACGGTGCCATTGTCGGCCAGCATCTTGCGGACAAACAGGTGGCATCCCTCGCGGAGGCGGCCAGCGTTGTAGGCCAGGAAGGTCTGGTCGATCAGGTCGGCGGCGGTCTGACCGGCGGCGACCGGCGGTGGATCGATTCGCTGCCGACTGATCCGGTGCAAATACTCGCGGCTGGCGGCGTCGCCGGGCCGACGCTCGTAGTGGGGCTTATGGGGATGCATGGGCCGGCTTTCACACCTCCTCAGACAATACGGCGGACTCCGCCGGGGACGGCAGCCCCGCTAGCCGCAGGGCCGCCGCGTACTCATCCGGCGTATTCACGTTGTACAGACTGCGGCCGTCGGGATCGACATCGCCCCATGCCTCCGGCGGCAGACGGCGACAGCGGATCGCCGCGCACAGCTCCAGCATGCGGCGTTGCCCCGCCGCGACCATCCTCTCCAGTTGCGGCAGCACCGTCCGGCGATACACCGCCGCCAAAGGTTGCAACTGCCCCCCCCACTCCGGCACCACCGCCTCGGCGGCCGGATCGGCCTGCAACACCTCCCCCAGCCGCTCCAAAAACGCCGGCTGCAGCAACGGCAGGTCCACGGCCACCACCCAGGCCGCTTGTGTCGTTTGCGGCAGCGACCGCCAGCCACTGAGCAAACCCCACAACGGCCCCAGACCCGGTTGCGGGTCCCGCACCACCGCCACCCCTGCCGGCAGCGGCGGCACCTCCTGCCCCGGACCCGCCGCCACCACTACCGGCCCGGCGACCGCCTGCACCACCTTCACCACCCGCACCAGCAGCGGCTCACCCCCAAACGGCAGCCATGCCTTGGGCCGCCCCATCCGCCGCGACTGCCCGCCGCACAGCACGACCCCGCCCCACTCGCCCCGCATCCTGTCCCCTATCGCCCCCGCTGACCAACCCGGCACGGCGAAATACCACGCCTCAGATCATTCCGGCTACGGCGGGATGCCACGTTCCGGCCGCCGTGGCGGATTTTAGATCAACGCCTCATGCGAAATTATCTAAAATGGCAGTGCCAACGGATACGGCGAACCCGCCTGACCCTCCGCGTGCTGGAATCACTCCAACTTTCAACAGAATCTAAAGGACAGAGGCTATGACCCAACGCATTCTGATGCCCATCGGCGATGCAGCCGAAGTCCTCGACACCTTCTACCCCCTGTTCCGCCTGCAGGAGGAAGGCTATGAGGTGCTTGTGGCGGGACCGCAAGCCCGACGCTACCACCTCGTGCTCCACGAGCGGCCCGACGGCTGGGACATCACCCAGGAGCGACCCGGCTATACCCTCGCGGCGACGGTCCGCTTCGCCGAGATAGACCCCGACTCCCTCGCCGGCATCGTCCTGACCGGCGGCCGCGCCCCCGAATACCTCCGCTACGACCCGGACCTGATCCGCATCGTCCGCAGCGTGCATGCCGCCGGCAAGCCCATCGCCGCCGTCTGCCACGGCATCGAAATCCTCGCTGCGGCGGACATCATCCGCGGCCGCACCGTCACCACCGTCGCCAAATGCCGCTTCGACTGCGAATTTTCCGGCGGCATCTACGTCGATCAGCCCGTAGCGGTCAGCGGCAACCTCGTCACCGCCCGCACCTGGCACGACAACCCGGCCTGGATGCGGGCCTTCCTCCCCCTGCTGCGGCAGGCGGCTGATCGGCCCCGCTAGCGACCCACGCCGCTATGCCAGCAACCCACGCGGCTATGCTAGCGGCCCACACCGCTATGCTATACTGTAAGAATACTGAAGGACGCCGCTGACGCGCGGCCAAGCCAATAAAGTATCCCCCAACCGGAAAATGGCCGCCAAACCGGCACAATAGCACAATCGGACCAAACTGCTAAGGACAGCGCCGCGGGGCGGGCCAGGCCGATGGCCCGCCGGCTTGGGTCGACGGTCTGCGGAGCTGATGTCATGGGCAAACTGATTATGGGCTGGCTGGGGACGGCCGCTGGCGTGGCACTGCTGCTCTATCTGCAATTTCTCGGCGGCGGCATCAACCTTCAGTCGGACGATCTCGGCGACTACATGTTCGCCATGATCGGCATAGTGATGGTGCTACTGGGGGTTCTGTTCCTAGCGATGGGTCTGCGGAGCTATTTCGACGAAGTGCGGGACATCAAGCGGCGGCTGCACAAGAAACGGGCCGTGCGGGAAGAAGAGGCCTGACCGCCGCCGCACGGGGGACGGTGGTCGCCTAGTTGCTCCCTGCCCGCCGCCGCCCCTGCCGCCGAGCCAGTCGCGGCCGTCCCGCGGGCAGAGGCCCCCGTCCTGCGGCCAATCGTGACTGTCCCGCGGGCAGACCCCATCGCCGCTGCGGCCCCACCGCCGACCCCTTCTCCGGCCCCCACCTCCGCCCCCTTGTGGGCCATTTTCCGCCGAATTATCATCAATAATCATGACCGACGGACGAATAACCTTGTGAACGATCGCACAAAGTATTCGCTCCGCAACGGGATTTGTGAACGCTTGCACAAA